>Garnier_p1__coassemble_218_pt1 | contig 67242 bp, 59 predicted proteins | sample Garnier_p1__metabat2_high_PE_021 | metagenome-assembled genome bin Garnier_p1 | reverse complement strand
CGCCGGCACCGCCCAGCTTGCCGCAATAATCGTTGAGGCGAAATATGCGATCACACGCATACTTCCAAGCCCCAAATACGCTAAGATAAGCGCTAGAACTCCAACTGCCAGCATCACCATACGATTGAAACGCAATTCTTCTTTCGTACTGCGGAACTCTTTTGCAATAATATCCGAGGAGACAGAAAAACCTATGACGGACAAAAACGTCGAAGCCGACGACAGTCCTGCTGCCATAATTCCCGACAGGAGCAATGTTCCCACAAGCTTTGGAACCACCTCCATCGAAGCCCAGATCAGCACTCTTTGCGGATCATTCAAATCGGGCTTAATATTTATGACTGCCACCGACTCCATGTTCAGATACAATAAAAATACTGTCGTGCAGATTGCCGCCACCGCACCGGCGCGGAACGTCACATGCTCGCTTTTTGCCATCATATTCCGCCCCGCCTGCCACGGAGAAACCGACACGGTGATCATCCACACGATGCCCATTGTAACGGCATACATGACCGCACCAAATGCATCGGTCGCGCCCGTCGCAGCAATATTTCCATGATAATCTAAAATCTGCGGATGCGCAGCGGGATTATTCATCAAATTCTCCACAAGGCTTCCAATTCCGCCCTGCTCCTGAAAAATATAAGGTCCCGCCAGCATCGTCGCAAACAAAAACACAAGAAACATCATTGTATCCGTCAGGATAACGCCCTTTGACCCGGAGTAGAAGGTAAATCCCGTAAAGCAAAGCCATGCAAGAAATAAGCATACCTCATACGATAACCCCGTGAGCTCCTCCATTAAGATCCCAACACCCGTAATGCTTGAAAGCAAATAGGCTGTCAAAGAAATAATTGTGATGACGCCCGCTACACGCCTGATCTTTGGGTCCTGATAGCGTTTTCCGAAATATTCCGGCATCGTGTTGCACTCCGAGCGTCTTAAATATCTTCCGAATACCAACGGTCCTGCAATATAGCCGCAGGCACAGATCGTATTCAGAAGTACCATTGTTGTAATATTTCCGGAATAGCAAAAACCCTGATCTCCCATAAAACCGGTTACTGAAAGCATAGACGCAAACAGCGTCCCTGCGATCAGAAGCGTCGATCCATTTCTTCCGCTCACATAATAATCATTCGTATCCTTTACATTTTTCCCTGCCCAAATTCCCACGAGCAGGTAAACAATAATACTTACGATCACTCCTATAAAGTAGATAGTCATCCTGTCACCTCTCAATTTCTCGTCTGCTTCGGAGCTTGTTATTTCTTCTTGTCTCCTTCGTCCGAACAAACGCGCTTTTCCTCACGCTTTAGCACGATAAGTAATATCACGCCCGCGCCTGCAAGAAGTCCGCCGATGCAGACAGAAAAAATAATCTCTCCCATTAAACCGCCCCTTTCCTTACTCCAAGCATTTATTTCAATCCCATATGAGCAGAAATAACCATCTTTTGAACCTCGCTGGTTCCCTCATAAATCTCCGTAATCTTTGCGTCACGCATCATGCGCTCAACCGGATATTCACGGGTGTATCCGTAGCCGCCGAACAACTGTACCGCCTCGCAGGTAACATCTCTTGCCACCTCAGACGCAAACAGCTTTGCCATTGCCGCCTCAGACGAATAATTTACACCCTCATCCTTCATACATGCTGCACGGTAAACAAGCATTCTTGCCGCATCCACCTTTGTCTGCATTGCAGCCATCGTAAACTGCGTATTCTGGAAGGAAGCGATCGGACGCCCGAACTGTACGCGGCTCTTAACATAATTTAAAGTCTCATCGATCGCGCCCTGTGCGATACCGAGCGCCTGTGCAGCGATGCCGATCCGTCCGCCGTCCAACGTGCTCATCGCAACCTTAAATCCTTTTCCTTCCTCACCAAGCAGATTCTCCTTCGGAACCTTTACATTGTTGAATACAAGCTCATAGGTTGCCGAACCGCGGATACCCATCTTGCGTTCCTTGCTTCCGAAGGTAAAGCCTTCCATTCCCTTCTCAAGAATGAATGCGCTGATACCCTTATTTCCGGCGCTCTTATCTGTCATTGCAAAAATAATGTAAACATCTGCATAGGAACCGTTCGTGATGAAAATCTTACTTCCGTTTAATAAGTAATGGTCGCCCTTATCCTCAGCCGTTGTTCCCTGCATCGCAGCATCAGTTCCGGCATTCGGCTCTGTCAGTCCAAATGCGCCTAATTTCTCACCGGTTGCCAGATCCGGCAGATATTTCTCCTTCTGCTCATCTGTTCCGTAAGCCAGGATCGGCCAGCAGCAAAGTGAGGTGTGCGCAGAAATCGTAACGCCTGTGCTCGCACATGCCTTTGAAACCTCCTCAACTGCCATAACATATTCCAGATTGCCCATGCCGACGCCACCATACTCCTCCGGGATCGGGATTCCAAGCAGACCGACCTCGCTCATCTTTGGAATAAGCTCCTCGGGAAAACGCTCATTCTCGTCAATCTCAGCCGCGATCGGGCGAACCTCTTTTTCGGTAAATTCACGAATCATATCACGCAGTAACTGCTGCTCATCATTTAACTTAAATTCCATTCAAAGTACCTCCTTCTTTTCTCTCTTTTTCTTAGCGATAACGTTTTAAAATCTGCTTACTTGCAATGACAGTCTGAATCTCACCTGTTCCGCCGGAGATACGCGTGATTCTCAGATCACGATAAATACGGCTGACACGGCTGCCGCAGAAACCGATTCCTGCCATCACCTGCATTGCATGATCTACAACCTCATTTGCAGCCTCGGAGCAGTACTGCTTTGCGATCGAAGCCTCCTCACGCTTTAAGCAGCCGTTATCCTTGTTCCATGCAAAGTGAAGCAGCATGTCGCGCATGGAGTAAATACGCATCGCCATTTCCATAATGTGGTTCTGGATCAACTGCAGCTTTCCGATCTCCTTGCCAAATGCTACTCTCTGATTTGCGTAGCGGCAGGCGTCCTCAAAGGCGCACAGAGCCTGTCCGTAAGCGTTAAACGCATCAATGAGACGCTCATAGTCAAATCCCTTCGAGGTCGCAAGCAGACCGTTACCCTCAAAGCTGAACATATCCTTTTCTTCAATCTCTACATCATCAAACCAGATGTCGTTCACATTCTCCATGTTGATACCCATTTTTTCCATCGGTTCTTTCTTACAGTTCGGCACATTCGTCGGAACAAACCACAATGTAAGCTGTTCGGGATTCTCACTGTTTTTTGCCAATGTCAGACAGTAATCGCTGTCCTGCGCGCCGGAAATAAAGTGCTTATGACCATTGATATACACCTTTCCGTTTCTGCGTGTATAAGTCGTTAAAATTGTGCCGCTGGATAAATCCGTACCTGCAGTCGGCTCGGAAAAGCCCTGTGCGTATGCCGGGTGTCCCTCAAAGAACATCGGCATAAACTTATCGATCTGCTCCTTTGTTCCGTTCTCCAACAGCGCATCTGCTTTTACATGATCCCAAAACAGATAGATCGGTGCGCCACAGCGTCCCAGCGCCTCCATTACCAGAAACATGGTGACCGCTCCCTCACCGTCTCCGCCTGCTTCCTCCGGCAGGAACATGCTAAAGCAGCCAAGCTCCTTTAAAATGTCCCAGAATTTTTTTGGATGCTCATGGTTCTTATCGCAATCCTGAAAATATGTTTCCAGATTTTCGCGTGTCATCGCCTCCTCGATTGCCTGAACCATTAATTCCTGTTCCTCTGTCATTCTAAAATCCATTCTTTCTTCCTCCGTTTATATTTTATTATTTTTTATAACCTTTTTACTCAGCGCCCCGTCCACTCAGGCTTGCGTTTCTCAAGGAACGCCTGCGGGCCTTCCTTCGCATCCTCTGTCTTTTCGATATAATCCCAGCAGCGGTTACAAAAACGCTGCGCATCCTCAAAGGATACCTGCGGCGCGATGTGGAAAATCTCTTTTGTCAGACGCAGTGAAATCGGCGCATTCGCGGAAATGATCTCAGCCAGTTCAAGCGCCTTGCAAAGTACCTGCTCCTTTGGCACAACATAATTCACCAATCCAACCTCATACGCACGCTGCGCGTCGATCAGTTTTCCGGTCAGACACATCTCCATCGCAATCTTGCGCGGAATGACATTCGGGAGACGGATCAATCCGCCGCTTGTCGCAAGCAGTCCCACCTTGACCTCGGAAAGACCAAATCGTGCATTCTCTGACGCTACGATCAAGTCGCAGGCAAGCGCGATCTCAAGACCTCCCGCCACTGCCGTACCGTTTGCCGCACAGATGATCGGCTTTGCGGAAACACGCTCCGTCATGCCAGCAAAGCCGTGCGCCATAATCGTCTGACACTCGCCGCTCTCATCAAATGCAGCAAGGTCTTCACCAGAGCAAAAGCTCCGCTCACCCGTTCCCGTCAAAATAATGACTCTGACAGACGCATCCTTTTCTGCGTCGTTTAGGATTTCCTCCATCTCTGCCGCCGTCGCAGGGTCGATCGCGTTACGCCGTTCTTCACGGTCGATCGTAACGATCAGCACGCCTCCCCGCTGCTCGGTCAATACGTTTTTCTTTTCCATCCCATGTCCTCCTTTGTCTCTTAACTATCTATTCCTAGGAGATAAGGGTTGCTTCTTCTCTCACGCTCAAGAGTCGTCTCCCCCTCATGCCCCGGATACACTCGATAATCTCCGTCCAGCGCTTTTAATCTTGCCAGAGACTGACGCATCAAGGCATCGTCGCCTCCCGCAAAATCGGTTCGCCCGATACTGCCGCAAAACAGCGTATCTCCGGTAAACAGTACGTCGCCCGCTAAAAAGCTCACCGATCCCGGCGTATGACCCGGTGTATGAAGAACGCGAAAAGAAAGACTGCCGATGTCAACTGTCTCTCCCTCCGCAAGCTCCCTGCGGTTCTTTAACGCCGTCGCAGTCGGAAAAACCTGTCCCATATCGTATTCGGTAAGCTCCGTCGGACAATCTGCCGGGTGCACATAGACCGGCAGATTGTCCCACTTCTCCTGCAGCGCCGGCACGGCAAGAAAATGGTCATAATGTCCGTGCGTCAAAAGCACGGCGTCCGGCGTCAGTCCTTTTTCCTCCAGTAGACGGAGCAGATATGCTCCGTTATCCGCCGGATCGATCACGACGCATCCGTCTGCGTTTTCTGCCGCTGCAATATAGCAATTTGTTGCAAAGCTGCCCAATGTAATTCTCTGGATTCGCATTTCTTTTTCTCCTCCTTCGATCAATAAAGGTGACTTGCCACCACCTCGTCCCGATGCAGCCGCGCAATCTCCTCCTCCGAGTAACCCACGCTCTTTAAAATCTCATCTGTATCTTCTCCCAACAAAGGCGCGCCTCTTTTGATCGGGCAAAGCTCGTTGTTAAAACGGAGAGGATTGTTATAAAACCGGATATTGCCAATCTTCTCCTGCCATACAAGCTGTGTGACCTCTGTCGCATTTGCGTGCTCCGAAGTATATGTCTCAATAAACGGCAGCACCTGTGACGCCGGAACATCTGCGGCAAGAAGCCGCTCCTCAATATCTCTGCGGAACATCGTACGCGTAACGCTTTCAATCTGCCCTGCCAGTACGTCACGGTTTTTGATGCGTGCCGCATTATCCGAAAACCGCACATCCTCTTTTAGCTTTTCCAACCCAAGCACATCGCAAAGCGCCTCAAAACGCTGCTGCGTATCGGCTATGATAACCGCCCAGCCGTCGCGCGCTTCAAAAATACCATAAGGCGCCACAAAGCGGTCATGGTTGCCAAACCGTGTATAAATCTCTCCTGTCTGCCCGTAATCCATCACAGTCTCTGCGCACGAATACATCGCAACATCCGTCATGCCGATGTCAATGCGGCATCCCACGCCTGTCTTTTGCACTTCGATCAGTCCCATAACCGCCGCATTAAATGCATAAGTGCCTGTCAATGTGTCGCAGTTGGCATTTCCCGCCTTCATCGGAGCTCCCTCCGGTTCTCCGTTGCTTCCGGCAAAGCCGCCTCTTGCCGCAGCGATCGCGTCATAGCACGGATATTTCTGCAGCGGACCGCTTCCGCCGAAACCGCTTAAGGATACAAACACGATCTTGGGATTAATCTCCTTTAACTTGTCATATCCCAATCCCAGACGGTCAATAGAACCGCTTTTAAAATTTTCCAACACTACGTCCGCCTGCTTTACCATTTCATAGATAACGTCTTTTCCCGCCTGTCCCGACAAGTCGATCTCAATACTCTTTTTATTCTTGTTATAGGCCGTGTAAAGCGTGCTTAAACCATTTACAAACGGGTCCCACGCTCTTGCCTGATCTCCCGATCCATAGCGCTCTACCTTCCAGACCTCTGCTCCCAGATCGGCAAACTGCCATGAGATATATACGCCTGCCAGCGCAATCGTAAAATCAAGTACCTTTAACCCGTCAAATACGCCCTTCTTTTCTGATTCTGCCATTGATCCTATCCTCCTTTGTGCGCATTAAATGACGCCTTCTTCTCTCAATTCCTGCATTTGCTTCTTTGAGAAATCAAGCTGTGCGAGAATCTGCTCATTATCCGCCCCCAATTCCGGCGCGCCTGCAATCTCGTCATCCTGCGCATCGTCCCGCAAAAACTTGGCGGGTCTGCCGATCTGAAGCGTATCGCCAAGACGCCTGTCCGCGACATGGATAAGCATCCGGCGGTCTGCCACCTGCTCATCCGTCACCAGTTCCTTTACGGTATTGCACGGACCGCCCGGCACCATCGCCTCTCTGCAGATGCGGTCTGCCTCCTCGATCGTAATCCCCGCAAAAAATTCCTTTAACTGACCGTCAAGGTCTCCGAAATAATTTTCCATCGAACGCGCCGGATCATGTGCATATCTTGGATCCTCTGCCCAGTCCCTGCGCCCCGCCGTCTGCGCAAACGCAATCCACTGCGCATCGCTTCCGATGCTCAGAGAAAACCAGCCGTTCTGACACTGAAACGTATCGGTTGGGTTTGTCGTCGGAAAACCGTTGCCAAGACGCTTCGGCAGTGTATTCATGCCGAGCAGACACTCTGCAAACGTATCATCCAGCGCCATCATAACATGCCATGTGCTTGTGGATACCTTCTGCCCCTCTCCGGTTTGTACCGCCTTCCAATAGGCTGCCAGCATACCTGCCGTCAGATGCCAACTGCTGTATAAATAGCCAAGCGGAAATCCAAACTTTGTCGGCTTTTCAGGCATACCTGTCTTTTCCAAAAGCCCTGCGCGCGCCATCACCAAAAGATCATAATCGGGCAGATCCTTCCATGGTCCTTCCTCGCCAAACGGTGTCAGAACTCCATAAATCATCCGCGGATTGATCTGCCTTACTTCTTCATAAGAAAGACCGATCCTGCGCATAGCCTCCTCCGACTGATTGACTGCAAGCATGTCGTATGCCGGCAGCAGTCTCTTTAAAATCTCCTGTCCCCGCGGGTCTTTCAGATTCAGGGTCATACTTCTCTTGCCTCTGTGATAATACGCCTGATAGATGCCCTCCTCTTTCCCGTCTGCCGATCCTCTCCTGCGAACGGAATCTCCCAATCCCGGTTTTTCAATCTTTAACACCTCTGCACCGTAATCCGCAAACATACTTCCGATATACGGATTGCCATCGGTCAGATCAAGTACCTTTAATGAACGAAGCGGTTTCATCGTGCCTCTCCTTTCCTCGCTTAATAACTTTTACGTGAAATTATGGTCTGTAAAATTTATTTGCATTTTATAATTTTAACGTGAAACTTAAAGAGAGCATAACATAGCCAAAACAAGACTTCAACAACTTGTATGTAGATTTTTCGTGTCATTTTTTGGTGCTTTTGCACAATTACTTGTTCTACATCCGCATTTTATCAGCGTTTCTGTATTTTTATTACCTGCAAAAAATTTTCAAATCCTGTTCTTTTTCACAAATGAACGGTTGACAGAAACCGCCTGCCCAAATATAATGTAATCAAATAATATTTTAACGTGAAAGTTTCCATGTTTTTCCAATTCCAGCTTTCACGTTTAAAAAATATAAAGAAAAGCAGGTGGTATTTATGAAAATTGTTACTTGTTGCAAAGTTGTCCCCAACGAGGAAGAAATCAAAGTCCTGCCAAGCCGCGAGCTTTCGATGGATGAGGCTTCCTACAAAATCAGCCAGTATGACCTGAATGCCCTGGAGTGCGGCAAACAGCTTGCCGCCGCAACAGGCGGCACGATGACTGCTTTAAGCATCGGCAAAAATGCTGCGCTTGAGAGCTCCAAAATCCGCAAGGATATTCTCTCCCGCGGTGTGGATGACTTAAGTCTTGTCATTGATGACACGCATGAGTTTTCCGATTCTTTGGAAACCGCAAAAGCGATCGCGGAAGCGTTAAAGGTAATTTCCGGTTATGACCTTGTTCTCTGCGGAATGGGCTCCAACGATCTTTATTCCCAGGAGGTCGGCGTACAGGTCGGCGCACTCTTAGGACTTCCGACGCTAAACAACGTTACGGGGATCACAGCCTCCGGCGATCAGCTTCTTACAGTAGAGAGAACACTCGAAAATGAAGTAGAGGTATTGGAGGTAACACTTCCTGCCGTTTTAAGTGTTTCTTCTGAGATCAATGTACCGGCGGTGCCGAGTATGCGTGAGATTATGAAAGCAGGCAAAAAGCCGGTCAATGAGCTTTCCGTCGCAGCAGACATTACTCCGTCTACTGCCACAACCGAACAGCTTGCACCGCAGCAGCAGGAACGCCGTCAGGAAATTGTCGAAGGCGACAATGAAGAAGCAGTTGCGGCTCTTGTTTCATTCTTAAAGAAAGAGGGATTTTAAAAAATCAGGAGGTTATTATTATGGCTATTTCGTCCATTTTTGTAGTCAGCGACAGCATGGATGTGCTGGCTGAATTATGTGCCGGTGCAAAGTCTCTGGCATCAAAGGTTACTGCTGTTGTTTTTTGCGATGAGGCAGGCGCTGCTGCTGCTTCAAACTGCGGTGCAGACGCCCTGCTCTTTTGTCCTGTCACAGATGCAGGCATCCCGGAGGACTATGCATCTGCGATTGCCGATGAAGTAAAAAAGGATGCATCTGCGATCGTGCTTGTATATAACAGCATCCGCGGACGCCATCTTGCCGGAAGGATCGGTGTTTACTTAGATACCGCCGTTCTTTCTTCCGTCAATGAGGTTGAAGCAGAGGGAGACAAGCTTTTATTCCGCCGCGTGGTATATGGCGGAACGGCACAGAAGAAGGAATATTTCACAAAGCCTTACGGCGTGGTAACGGTAGGAAGCGGTATCTTTGAATGCACACCGGTTGATCAGAAAACTTCTGCTATCTCCCAGCTCTCTGCGAAGCCGGAAGCAGGCATCAAATGTATTTCCCGCAACGAAAAGACAGAAGGCACGGTAAATCTTGTCGCCGCAAAACGTATCGTGGATGTCGGCCGCGGTCTTGCCGCAGAGGAAGACCTTGCAATGTGTCAAAAGCTTGCAGAGGCTTTGAGCGGCGAGGTTGGCTGCTCCCGTCCGGTGGCTGAAAATAATAAGTGGATGCCGAAATCCTCTTATCTTGGCATTACCGGTGTACAGGTAAAACCGGAGCTTTTGATCGCGCTTGGCGTATCCGGGCAGGTACAGCATATCGGCGGTATCAATAAATCAAAAGTAATCGTAGCCATCAATAAGGATAAGGCGGCTCCGATCTTTAAAAACGCTGACTTCGGTCTCGTCGGAGACATGTACAAAATCGTACCTGCACTCATCGAAAAGCTGTAACACATCATGAAAACGAAAGAGGTATTGCTATGACGACGGATATTGTGGGCAGTCGCACGCTGCGCAGTCAATGGGATGAAACTGCAAAATTTTATGCAGATACTACGTTTCTTACATATGTTTCTGTGGAGGATCGGACAACCGCTTTCACCTACCGGGAGTTTGATCATCTGGTAAAACAGACTGCCAATTTTTTTCTTTCTCTCGGTGTTCAAAAACAGGAACTTATCGCACTGCATCTGCACAATACTCCCGAGTATCTGATCTGTTGGCTGGCTCTGGCTCAGATCGGTGCGGTATCCGTACCTTTAAATGAGCATTACCGCTTGGAGGAAAGTTCTTATATTCTCAAAAAATGTGAGATCCACCGTATTATTACGGAGTCCATCACTTTGGAAATGTACACACAAAACCGTGACGCACTGGGGCTTACCACAATCATCGCAACGGATGCCCCTGCGTCCTGCGATGACGTATGGGCGCTTTACCCATGTATTGCAAAAATGCCGGACACACTCACCGAGCAGCGTATGGTTGACACTTTGGATATGGCAGTCATTTTGTTTACGTCAGGCACTACACGCCACCCCAAAGGCGCTGTTTATACGCACTGCAACGTTGTTTACGGCGGACTTTTGCACAGTGCACAGATGGGCATGGCAGAGGGAGACCGTTTTCTCTCCTCCATGCCCTGCTATCATATGGATTTTCAGGAAATGGCTGCAATGCCTGTGATCTGCTGCGGCGGCACGCTCATCATGGTGGAGCATTACAGTGCGCGCCGTTTCTGGAAACAGGTATGTACGCACAAGGCTCATTTCACCGATACGATGTCGATCATGAACCGGACGATGCTGCTGCAGCCGGAAGGCGCATGGGAAAAAGAACACTGTCTGAAGCAGATTTATTTTTCCATGGGACTGAGCAACGAAGAAAAGGAGCGCTTTGAAAGCCGCTTCAATGTCAGCCTGCTCAACTCCTACGGTATGACAGAAACCGTCTCCGGCGTGACCTGCGCGCCGCTTGTCGGGGACAAGAACTGGCCTTCGGTCGGTCGTCCCGCCCTCTCCTATGAAATTAAGATCATTGACGGGCAGGGAAATGAGGTCGCTGCCGGTGTTCCCGGTGAAATCTGCGTTCACGGCGTTCCGGGACGCTCCATTATCGCCGGCTACTACAAAGATGAAGAAGCCACCGCACGTCTGATCGACGCAGACGGCTGGCTGCATTCAGGCGACTGCGGTTATCTCGATGAAAACGGCTGGCTTTTTTTCATCGAGCGCTGCGACTATATGATCAAACGTGCGGGAGAAAACGTCAGCAGCATCGAGGTCGAATGTGTACTGACCTCGCACCCCGAAATCGTTGACGCCGCCGTCATCGGTATTCCCGATCCTATCAGAGATCAGGCAGTCAAGGCATTTGTAAAGCTTTTGCCGGACGCTTCCTTAACGGAGGAGGAAATCACGGAATACTGCTGTGCGCGTCTTGCTAAATTCAAGATTCCCACAATCATTGAATTTGTTACTGACTTTCCGAGAACTGCAACCGGAAAAATAAAAAAGTCTCTGTTAAAGCAAAGAGAAGAAAGAAAAAAATCAATGGAGGAACAGCAATGAACATACTCGTATGTATCAAACAGGTACCGGATACCACAGAAATCAAAATTGATCCGGTAAAAAACACGCTTATCCGAGAAGGAGTGCCTTCCATCGTCAATCCTTTTGACGGATACGCGCTGGAAGCGGCAGCACGCATCAAGGACGCAAATGCGGATGCAAAAATCGTCGTTCTCTCAATGGGACCGGAGCAGGCAAAGGCAGCCCTAAAGGAATGTCTTGCCATCGCAGCCGATAAGGCTTATCTCGTCTCCGACCGGGCATTCGGCGGCTCCGATACACTTGCAACCAGCTATATCCTCTCCGAGGCGATCAAGAAGCTGGAGGAGCTGGAAGGACACTTTGACATGATCTTCTGCGGCAAGCAGGCGATCGACGGCGATACCGCACAGGTAGGTCCTGAGATTGCCGAGCATCTCGGCTATCCGCAGGTCACCTATGGTTTAGAGGCAGAGGTGGACGGCGATGTTCTGAAGGTCAGAAAAGAGGTTGAGGAGGGCATTGAGGTTGTCGCTGTCACAATGCCATGCCTTGTCACTTACACAAAGCCGGCATGGGATCCGCGTTTTCCAAGCATTAAGCGCAAGATGGCAGCTAACCGCGCCGAAATTCCGACACTGAGTGCCGCAGACCTTCCAGACATTGATTTGACCCGTGCCGGTCTTAAGGGTTCTCCTACCAAGGTGAAAAAAACCTTTGTACCACAGGTAAAAACCGGCGGTGTAAAAATCAATGAAGACGATGCAGCAGCTTCCGCTCATAAGCTTTTTGAACTTTTGAGCGATGCAGGCGTGATTTAAGGAGGTAATCTTACAATGGAAGCCAAAACAAAAGATCTCTGGGTATTCGTAGAAACCAATGAAGACGGTTCCGCAAAAAATGTCGGAATCGAGTTATTAAATCCGGGCAGGGAGATGGCAGATAAGCAGGGCGGCGCTCTGACGGCAATCGTCATCGGAAACCATATCGAATCTGCCGTTTCAGAAGCCGCTGCTCACGGCGCAGACAAAGTCATTGCCGTAGAGGGCGAGGAATATACACATTACAGCACAGACGCCTATACAACCGTCATCTGCAAGCTCGCAGAGAAATATGGTCCGACCAGCATGCTGATCGGCGCTACCAGCAACGGACGTGATCTTGGTCCTCGTGTCTCCTGCCGCTTAAAGACCGGTCTGACTGCAGATTGCACCGCATTGGATGTCGACACTGAAACAGGACATGTAGATTGGACACGTCCTGCCTTCGGCGGTAATCTGATGGCGACGATCATTTGTCCCGACCATCGCCCGCAGCTTGGTACGGTGCGTCCGGGCGTCTTTAAAAAGACGGAGCCGACTGAGCCAAAGGCAGAGATTATCCGTGAGGAAATCCATGTTGCCACAGAGGATATTCGTACGAAAGTTCTCGAACTCATTCAGGAAATGAACGGGGATGAGGTAGATTTAGAGGGCGCTGAGATTATTGTCTCCGGCGGGCGCGGTGTCGGCGGACCGGAAGGTTTTGCGCCGATCCGCGAAATGGCAAAGGCGCTTAACGCAACTGTTGGCGCTTCCCGCGCTGCTGTTGATTCCGGTTGGATCTCCCACGCACATCAGGTTGGACAGACCGGCAAGACGGTTGGACCAAAGCTTTATATTGCCTGCGGCATTTCCGGCGCAATTCAGCATATCGCGGGAATGAGCAGCTCAGACTGCATCGTTGCCATTAACAAAGATCCGGATGCCCCGATTTTTCATATTGCTGATTATGGTCTCGTCGGCGATCTCTTTGAGGTCCTCCCAATTCTCACAGAGGAAATCAAAAAAGCCAGAGCATAAATAATATTTTATATTACAAGGAGGGTTTTACTATGGAATTTAAAATGCCTGCATTTACCATTGATCCAGAGATCAATAAGCCGGACCCCTACCCGCTTTTAAGCGAGGGTATGCGTAAAGTCATCGACTATCAGACAGAACATGCAAAGGACGCCTTTGTGACTGACTGCAGTTGGGATGAGCTTCGCACAAAATATGTAGAAGAACGCCGCTTCTGGAATGAGGGCGGTCCACAGGCGTTTAAGATTGAGGAGACCTCGGTGGAAGGTCCGATCGGCGATGTGCCGGTGCGTATTTACTATCCCGACGACAAGCCAACGCACCATGCGGTTGTATTTATCCATGGCGGCGGCTTTACCGTTGGAAACAATGATACCCATGACCGCATGATGCGCTGCATTATGGAAGCTTCCGGCTGTGCCGTGATCGGTATAGATTATCATCTCGCACCTGAGGTAAAATTCCCGATTCCGCTGTATGAAGCGGCTGCTGTTGTACGCTATTTCCATGAAAACGGCTCCCAATGGGGCATTCTTCCTGACCATATGGCGATCGGCGGCGATTCCGGCGGCGCAAACCTTGCACTTGCAACCAATCTTTATTTGAGAGACGCCTTTGGCGAAAATGATTACATCTGCGCTCTGCTGCTTTACTACGGAACGTTCGGTCTTTCCGATGCTGCAAGCAAACGGCTGTACGGAACCGAATTGGACGGCCTCAGACAATCTGACATGGCATACTATCTTGGCTGTTATTTGGAGAACCCGCAGGAGGACTCCAAGAATCCTTATTTTGCAACCTTAAACAACGATCTGACACATGGCATTCCGGCTACCTACCTGTGCTGCGGTACCCTAGACCCGTTGTTAGACGATTCCATTGCTCTTGATGAAATACTCCGTCATCATGGCGTACGGACGCAGTTTGACCGCGTTCCGGGCGCGCTCCACGCATTTATGCATTACGGACGTATGATGGACGAGGCAATTTCCTGTCTGGAGCATAGCGGAAAATTCCTTGCAGAAGAATTAAAAAAAGTATGACCTGACATTGCAGAGCCATTTCCTATCTCATACAAAAAACTGCCGCGAGGCTTTCGCCCCGCGGCAGTTTTTTATATCCTCTTACTTGTTTACAAAAATCTTTTGGAAACGCTCCAGAGCATCCGCAAGTACCTGTCTGGTGCATGCAAGATTAATGCGCTCATAACCGTCTCCCGCTTCGCCAAAGATATAGCCGTCGTCAAAGAACAGCTTCCCTTCCTTCTGCAAGTACTCCGCCAATGCTTCTCCGGGCATACCAAAACAGCTACAATCAAACCAGCAAAGGTACGTTCCCTCCAAGTCTGCGACCCATACCTTCGGGAAATTCTTTGCCATAAACTCTTTAAAATAAAGATAATTCTCATGAATGTGCTGATTTAAGGCATCGACCCAGCCTGCGCATTTCGTATAGCCGGTCTCTAGCGCACGGTTTCCGAAAATACTGTAGGAATAGCATCCGGAAACGTTGACCTCATTGTCAAACTGTTCTCTCAGCTCTTTATTAGGAATGATGATATTTGCAACTCCAAGCGCAGCAAGAGAAAACGTCTTGCTAGCCGCCGTGCAGATCACGCAGTTTTGTGCATACTTTTCCCCTAGTGTCGCATATACGGTATGCTGATATCCCGGCATGATAACGTCGAAATGGATCTCATCACTGATGACCAGCACGTTATGGCGCAGGCAGATGTCGCCGAGCCTTTGCAGCTCCTCCTTTGTCCAAACACGTCCCAGCGGATTATGCGGACTGCACAAAATAAACAGCTTTGCCTCCTTTGCCTTTTCCTCAAAATCTTCAAAATCAATCTCATAGCGGTCATTCACACGCTTAATCGGACTCTCGATGACCGTTCTGCCATTCTTCTCCACCGCACGGTAGAACGGATAATAAACGGGCGTAAGGAGCAATACCTTATCCTCTGGCTTGGTATAGGCGCGCACCGCAGCATATAAGCCCTGTACAACTCCGTTTGTCTGTACGATCCAGTCTGCCTCGATCTCCCAGTCATGCCGTTCCTTCATCCACTGCTTTACAACACTGCCATAATACTTCGCCCACCATGTATATCCATACATACCGAACTCCGCCGTCTTTTTCATTTCTTCAATAATCTCCGGCGGAGACAGCAACTCCATATCCGCCACAGACAATGGTACAATTTCTTCCGACTGCTCCCCAATAGAATCCCATTTTATCGCCTCCATACCTATTCTCGGATGCGAAACATCAAATCTGTACTCCATAAAAAACCTCTCCCTTCTTCCTCTAACTGAATCGTTAAAGTTTGTAAATTTTCTATATATTATTATACTTTGATTCTCTTTTTTCGTCAATAGTTATATAAATTACCTTATCGTTTCACCTATTTTCATTTTTTGCCTCTGATTATTTGACGATTTATGATTTCTTTGCTATGCTATACATAGAAATTCCAATATTTCACGTGAAAGGAATATATGTTATGAAATCAAGACCAACCATCAAGGATATTGCGGCAGCGGTGGGGGTGTCCCATACTACCGTTTCTTATATTATGAGCGGCAATACCACGCAGAAAATATCGGAGGAAACAAGACAGGCAGTTCTAAAGGCAGCCCGTGAACTGCACTATGTACCAAACGGAGCTGCCCGGACGCTGCGTAATAACAGCAGCAACTGTATCAGTGTCGCCCTTGAAAATTCCATTACAAGCACGCGCTTTAGCGGTCTTTTACAGGGCATCCGGGATGGATTAAGCATCGCCGGCTACCGATTGATGCTTTTTGACTTTAGCTGCAAGGGCGCGCTTTATCCCTGCTATCTAGACAGCGTCCTGCAGCGCCAGACAGACGGCATCCTCTATCTCTCCTCTGCCGGAAACGGACCGGAGGATGAATGGAGCGAACTTATTTTAAGCAATGATCTCCCCTTTGTCGCCTGCGACTGCTGCCCGGATCATCCCTCGCTTGCATCTGTAAGCTTTGATTATGAACGCGGTGCGTTTGAGGTTGGGTGCCGCCTGTTTGGTGAAGGCGCAAGACGTATTCTCTACTGGCGTCCCAATGTCCAAACGCAGCAGGAGGATTACCGCGAGGAAGGACTGCGCCGTGCTGCAGCGCTCTATCCCGGTGTCGAACTGGAAATTTCCCTGCTTCCCTATGACACAGTGGAGACAAGTGCGTTTCATGAGCGTTATGCGTCGTTCAATCGTACCTGCCGTCAGTATCTGATGCAGGAAATTATTCCTCGCACCGCATCGTTTACTCCGAAAGATGCCATCGTATGCAGCCGCGGCACTATGGTGAAGCATCTGTGCGCTATGCTCGCCGAAAACCCAAAACACTTAAAAATTGCCGCACTCTCCGACTCTGATGTGGTTGCTTCCGAGAACACGAAAATCCTCATCAGCCGCCCCTCCTTCTTAAAAGGCGGACAGGAGGCTGCAAAGCTTCTTCTGCAGATGATCCGTGGTGAGAATCCTGAAAAAAGAATTGTTATCGCACCGGAGCTTCCCTCGTATCTTGAATTTTAATCATACTGTGATTTATTCCTGCTGACCGCAGAAAAGGTCCGCCGGCGGAAAGCATGTCTTTCCTACCGACGGACCTTTTCTTCACCGAAGCATAGCGTCCCTTATCCAAGCTGCTGCTTTGCTTTTACAATGCGGATCAGCGATTCATTGATACGGTCCTCACTGATCGTGCCGTTTTTGACAGCATCGAGCAAGCCGTTATATGCCGCCTCATAATCCTGCGGCATCAAAATCATATCCGCGCCTGCCTGCACCGCCTTTACGGCAGCCTCATCCGCCCCATAGACAGAGGTGATCGCGTTCACATTCATCGCGTCTGTGATCACGATTCCCTTATACCCCATCTGAGTACGCAGTACATCCGTAAGCATCATCTGAGAAAGAGATGACGGCGTATCGTCTCCCGTGACCTTCGGTGCTGCAATGTGCCCTGCCATAATAAAGGGCACACCCGCATCGACTGCACGCTGGAACGCAACGAGCTCCATCCCCTTTAACTCCTCTAAGCCGCGGTCAGTGCTCACCGCATTCTCATGCGGATCACCGCTCACACCTCCATATCCCGGAAAATGCTTTGCCGTTCCATAAACTCCGGCATCGGAAAGCCCCTTTAATTCTGATGCGATCATCTCTGCCACAAGCTGGCTGTCCGTTCCGAAGGCACGGTCTCCGATCGCATTTCCCTCCGTGACGCTCACATCCGCCACAGGTGCAAAATCAACATTAAATCCAAGCTCTGACAGATAGCCGCCGATCACATTTCCGGCATTGTAAGCATTCTGACTATCACCGGTCGCTCCGATCGCCGCCATATTTCCAACGTCTGTTACACCAAACGCACTGTTTCCGGCAATCCCTACAACACTTCCGCCCTCCTCATCGATGCACAAAAATACCGGCAGTCCCGTACGCTCTCTTGCGATCGTATCCATATTCCGAAGCATCGTACTTGTCTGTTCCCGATCCTTTAAATTATCGGGCAGATAAACAATTCCTCCGACCGGACGTTTTCCGTACCATTCCTTTGTCGTATCACCTGCCGCCGTCACTCCCGAAAATCCGGTCAGCGCATCCGGTGTGATCACAAACATCTGCGCGATCTTATCCTCCAGCGTCATTCCGGCAACATATTCCGCCGCCTTTGTTGTCGCTTCATCTACCACGGGTACCGTCGGAGGCGCTGTTTCCTCCGACGGCTGCTGCGTCTGTGTCCCGACCGGCTCCTTTGGCTTGTCCGCCCTGTCCTTTATCACAAATTTTCCGATGACAAATACAAGTCCTGCCACTGCCAGCAAAACAGCGATCAAAAATATGATAAACAGAATCGTCGCCTGCTTCGTATCTCTCTGCCGCCTTTGTCTACGTTCTTCCCGATTCATAAGTTCCTTTCCTTTTCCTCCCTCATCGCCGCATTATTCCACGCGCTTTGCATTCGGATAAATCCGCGCCATCCTCTCATCCGGAAAATGCTCGTCGATCGTTTTCTGCCAGCCGCTGTGCGCCGCAATCCCTCTTGACCGCTCGTCGTAGCGTGACATCGCCAGCGCGGAAACAGCGACATTGCAGCACATAAAGACAAGCAGCACCCACGTCAAGACCTTTCCCGGTCTGAGCGGAATCCGTTCAATCCATTTAGAGACAAACGGATAGCATTTTTTAAACCAGACAACTGCTGCAATCCCCCAGAAAAAGCAATACAGCAGATTGATCCTTCCGCCAAGATTAAACGGCATCCAACTGTAATCCCAAAATACCGTACCAAATACAAGCTCTGTAAAAACACTGCACAAATATTCGTACGCTCCGCCCAAAAACGTGCCGACCGCAAACAAAAATCCGTCGGAGCTGTCACGGTAGCGGTACAAAAGCGCAGTCGCTCCCGCAATCGCAAAGCCCCACACCAGACTAAACGGCCCCCACACGACGCTGCTGCGGCTCATCCACACGCCCGCTGTGACCCTGCAATAAAGCGTCTCCGTCAGATCTCCCAAAAATGCTCCTACAAAAAAGAGCATCACGAGCTTGTAAAAGCCGCACCCGTCCGCGAACACACCTTCTTTCGGTACTGCGCTCTCCCGCCTTGCGGCATTGGGATATGCTTTATGGATACGCCTGTCTACCTGATCAAAAATCCATTTCCCAATCCGAAAGCTGATTCTTGCAAACCACGCATCCGCTGCCTCCCAGCGTTTCATCTGCTTGCTTCTTCCTGCAAGAATGACTACGGTTGCCGCACAGTCCAACGCCGCTATGCTGACCATTATCCAGATCAGGATGTGACCTAACGTCTGCGGCAGCAGGGAAAACAGCTTAAGCAGTATGTAATTGCCCCATTTTACCGCCGCAAACCCAAGCGCTCCCCAAAGAATTGACATTTGCAGACAGATATAACCGTCAAGATTCCACCGCAGCGCGGAATAATCCCACCAGCGCTCGTGATAAAAACGCTCAATCAGTCTTCCTGCGACCCACTCGGCAACAGTTGTAAAAATCAAGCAGCCGAGAAACAGCCAGATTCCGCTTAATTCCTTTAAATAAACTGTGATCACGGACGCCGTCAAGCCGTATAGTACGCAAAGCGGTCCGTTAATGAAGCCGCGATTGACAAATCGTTTCTGCTTCAAAGCCGCAAAAACAGTCTCGATCACCCATCCGATAAAGGAATAGCAGAAAAACAGCCATGCCAGCTCATACCCTGTGTATCCCATCTCTGTTCTCTCTCCCTTTTTCTATTCCTCTGCCGCAGATGCAAGAATCGTCATATTTCCCTGTACCTTTAATGCTCCATAGCCGTACGGCACAATAAAATGCATTCCCTTTTTGACAAAACAGCCATCGATGCTTCCGTCTCCCTCCACGATCGACATCAAAAGAAACGGATGGTTCTGCTCAATCGTCAGCTCTCCCTCTACATCCACCTTAAATATCCGGTAATACTTACACGCATACAGCTCATTCATCTGATTTTTCGGAAGATCCAAAACAGACTTTACGCTTTCTTCCGCAGGCTTTGCCGGAACAGTGATCACATCCAGACTTTTTTTGATATGCAGCTCTCTGGGCTTGCCGTTCTGGAGTCTGTCATAATCATATACCCGATAAGTAATATCGCTGTTCTCCTGCGTTTCCAACAACAGCAGACCGCCCTTGATCGCATGGACCGTACCGGGATCGATCTGGATAAAGTCCCCCTTCTTCACGGGGATCTCCCGGATAAAGTCGCTCCACCTTCCCTCATGGATCATCGCGCTCAATTCCTCTTTTGACTGTGCGTGATGTCCGAATACAAGCGTGCTTCCCTCCGGCGCGTCTAAGATATACCAGCATTCCGTCTTTCCAAGCGACCCGTTCTCATGCACTCTTGCATAATCGTCGTCAGGATGTACCTGAATGCTCAGATCCTCCCGCGCATCAATAATCTTTGTCATAAGCGGAAAACGCGCGCTGTTAAAATTTCCAAATACCTCTGGATGCTCCTCCCATACCTTCGAGAGCTTCTGACCCGCAAAAACGCCGTTTTTTATCGTTCCGTCACCGTTTGGGTGCGCGGAAATGCCCCAGCATTCGCCGAGATCATCTCCTGCCTCCGCACAGCCAAATTCCTCGCGCAGTCTTGTACCTCCCCAGATATTATGTGTGCATACCGGATCTAAAAATAAAAGTTCCTTTGCTTTCTGGCTCATCAATCGTACCTGCTCCTATCTCAAAAGATCATTTTTTAAAGCTTCGAGCTTTCGCTCTGCATCCTCTAACGAATCTCCCTTGATCCCAAAATAATACTTGATCTTCGGCTCTGTTCCGGAAGGACGCACACAACACCAAGCCTGATCGGCAAGCTCATAGTAAAGAACATTCGATGAAGGAAGTCCGGTTGCCGTCACCTCTCCTGTCACCATATCCTTTCTTGTATCGTCCTTATAATCACGGACAGCAAGCACTGTATGACCGCCGAGCTCCTTTGGCGGGTTCTCCCTTGACTCACGCATCAGCGCCTGAATCTGCGCCGCTCCGTCAATCCCTTTTAACGTTTTTGTCTCCAAGCCCTCTCTGTAGCAGCCATACTTCTCATACATATCAAGCATCGCATCCCACAGTGTCTTTCCATGCTTTTTGCACCATAACGCAACCTCGCACAGCATCATGACCGCCACACAGGCGTCCTTATCTCTCGCATAGGTCCCTACGAGACAGCCGTAGCTCTCCTCCAAACCAAACACATAGTTATTTGTCTGCTGTTCCTCAAACAGGCGGATCTGCTCGCCGATATACTTAAATCCGGTCAATACCTCGATCAGCTTTACACCATATGCCTTTGCGATCGCCTTTGCCATATCCGTCGTCACGATCGTCTCTATGAGCGCGGGATTTTTCGGCATCGTGCCCATCTGTGTGCGCTCCCTTAAAATATATTCCGCAATGAGCATACCCGACATATTTCCGGTAAAGCTTATATATTCTCCCGTCTTTGTATCCTTGCAGTATACGCCAAGACGGTCAGCATCCGGGTCTGTCGCAAGCACAATGTCAGCGTCTACCTCCTTTGCAAGCTTTAAGGCAAGCGCAAACGCCTTCGGCGATTCGGGATTCGGGTAGGACACGGTCGGGAAATTACCGTCCGGCAGCTCCTGCTCCTTGACCACATAAACGTTCGTAAAGCCAAGCTCCTTTAACACGCGGCGCACCGGAAGATTTCCTGTTCCGTGAAGCGGCGTATAAACAATACGGATGTCCTTTGCCATCTCCTGAATGATCTCTGGATGGATCGACTGCTTTTTGAGTTCCTCCATATAAAGATCGTCGATCTCTGCCCCGATGACCTCATAAAGCCCTGCGTTGACGGCATCTTCCTTTGGCATCGTCTTTACCTGTACAAAAGAAGTTACCTTCGCCACCTCTGCCAGAATATTCTTATCGTGCGGCGGTGTGATCTGCGCGCCGTCCTCCCAATATACCTTATAGCCGTTATACTCTCTCGGATTATGGCTCGCCGTAATGACAATACCGGACACACAGCCCAGATGGCGGAGCGCAAAAGACAGCTCCGGCGTCGGGCGCAGACTCTCAAATACATATGCCTTAATTCCGTTTGCATTCAGACAAAGCGCCGCCTCATCCGCAAATTCCGGCGACATCCTGCGGGAATCGTAGGCAATCGCCACGCCCTTTTTCTGTCCGTTCTGTGAAATAATATAATTTGCGAGTCCCTGTGTCGCCTGACGCACGGTATAGATATTCATACGGTTCGTTCCCGCGCCTATAACGCCGCGCAGTCCTCCCGTTCCAAATTCCAACTGACGGTAAAAACGATCCTCAATCTCGGCGGCATCGTCCTTGATCGCCGCAAGCTCCGCTTTTGTATCCGCGTCGAAATAGTCATCTGTACACCACTGCTTATAAAGCTCCATATAGCTCATACTCGTTCTCCTTCTCTGCTATGCTTATTATCTTCTTAATTATAGGCTTTGAATGCGTGTCTGTAAACTTTTTTGCGCATTTTTCCAAACTAATTTTTGTTTGAGACCGTTCCGTCCGCCGCAATGACCGCGCCCGCCGATATTTGCTGCAGATATCCTAAGATTTCCTGCGCCTTTTGTCCTGTCGCAAGCTTTGTCACACCGCCCTCCGCATAGATGGGCAGATACTGATACCGCTGCGCTCCCTCCGGCGTGACCGTCACCTTAAGAATCGCCGAGCGGTCAATCGTTTGTCCAAACACAAAGTTGCCGAGACTGTAAAATACCGGCTGTTCGCCAAAATAGGCAGCGCCCTGCAGACAGTGTGTATGCGATCCCACTACCACATCCGCGCCCGCCGCAAGGCAATTTTGTGCGATCTTTGTCTGATAGTCCTCAGGATAAGCGGCATACTCCACGCCCCAGTGCGGATAAACCGCAAGAAAATCACACTCCTTGGCTGCCTGCCCGACAAGCTCGATCAGCCTTGTATCATCATAGCAGGAAAATACGCCGGGCGCGCTGTTTTCGACCTTCCAGTCACCGGTCGGAACAACGCGGGAAACCGCAAGAAATCCGAATTTTTTTCCGTTGATCTCAAAGATCTGCACCTGCTGGGCACGATCGATGCTCTCGCCCGCGCCCCCGTAGCGGATCCCCGCTCCATCCAGCGTGGCAAACGTATCGCTTAACGCCGCCTTTCCGTAGTCAAGCACATGATTATTTGCGAGAGAGACGACATCCACCCCCATCTCCTTTAACGCCGCGACATAGGACGGCTCACACCGGAATGTATACTGCTTTCCTTCCATCGGAGTCCCCTGTGTGCTGAACGGAAATTCATTATTCACCATCAGAACATCTGCCGCCTGTAACTCCAAAAGCAGCTCCTCCGAGATCACACCGGCAATCCCGTTTGCATCGTAGCCTGCCAGAAAAGCGTTTCCAAACAATACGTCACCGCCAAAAAGAATCGTCGTATCTTCCTTTGGCGGCTGCGGCTTTTGTATATGATCACCTGCCGCCTGCGGCTCCTGTGTTCCGCTCTCTGCTGCTCCTTCGCCGTCCGGCTCCGTCCGGCTCTCCGTCTCGCTGTTTTGCACCTCTTTGGGAGGCTCCACCCCCTCTACCTGTGTCTGCGCCGTTTCGTCTCCTGCCCATACAAGTGCAAAAAGCAGCAGGACCACGATTCCCAAAGATGCTATGTACATCAGCTTCTGCAATATCTTCTTCATACTCCCTCCAAATGTCTGCATAATATATCCATTTTATCAGAAAGTAGAAAAGTGTCAAATGAAGAATTGCTTTTCTATCCGCGCGTCTCCCAATTTATTGTATCGTAAGCTCCAGCGAACCCATATCACAGGAAAGCGCCGCCGTGTGCTCCGCTCCCGCATTTTGTGGCTCATAGTCTGCGGAAATAGAGGAGTAATCACGTCCGTTCACCGTAAGCTCACCCATATCACAGGAAAGCTCATATCGATAGGCAGCGGCGTCCCCCGAAAGTGAAAGCGCAACGTTTCCCATGGAGGTTTTTGCTGTGATGTCGCCCTCTGCCGCACCCTCAACCGAAACATTTCCCATGTCACAATCAATCTCAAGATTCTGATAAGTTCCGCCCAAAAGCTCGGCGTTTCCAGTGTCTGCCAAGACAATCGTCTCCCCTGATACCGTAAAATCCTCTAAAACCGCGCTTGCCGCATCCACCGTCACCGTAAGCTTCTCACAGCGCATGTCCGCAAGAGAAAGCTGTCCCTCCGCCGCGTCCAACTCCAGCTTTACGTCAGAAAGCGCAAGCCCTGACGGAAGCTCAATCACAAATTCTGTATTGGAACGATTACTCCAATCTCCCGAACGGTGGTACGCAAGAGAAAGCGTGCCGTCCGCCGTCACAGCTCCCTTATAATCCTGCTCCCTTCCGCGATACATATGCACTACGACAGTATCTGTCTGAGCGCCTTCCTCCACATACACCTCTGCCGCTTCCATATCAATTTCCAGATTCCTGATCCCGGCCGTCTCATAGGTATAGGAAACGCTGCTCTCCCCTTCTGTATCCCGATCTCGATCCGAATAATAGATACCATCCCAGCCGATATGCCAGTTTCCATAGGTCACACCCGCCTCAAGCAGCTTATGGACGCCTCCGCCCATAACGGATGCAGCAATACAAAGCAACACTCCTATCCCTGCAAGAACTCCCGCAAGGATCAGACTTATCCTCGTAAATAGTTTCATGCCCCGACACGCTCCTTTCTTCTCTCAAACGGTCGTTTGCAAAGATGATAAATTCCCCTGACTGCCCACGGCAAAAAGCTCCCGCACACAACAACCACAAGAAGCAGCGCCAGTATTCCGATCGCAAGGACCAGACAGCCGCCTCCGATCAAACCGACGCCAACCGCCGGATCTGCACCGATGATCAGTGAAATCCCTGCACCGATCAAAACAACACCCGTAATTAACAGAGATGCCATGACTGCCACCGAGGCAAGTGCGATCCCCACCGCCATTGCCGCCGCGGCAAGCGCAAGACTAATGAGAAGAAGCAGCAGCGTAAGCCAGATCGGGGAGGTCAGCACCGCCGCCGCGGCTATAAGCGCCGCCATGCCTGCACTCCGTTCCTTTGTACGGCTTTTTGCCATCCCTCCGACTGCCTCATTAATATTCCTATAATATTCCTCATCCCTATTTGCAAACGTATTATAATATTTACCGTCGGCTGCACCCTTTTTTTCGGGATCGATCCCAAAATCCTTTAAAATACTCTCCGCCGCCTTCTGTGGGGATTCCAGCTTTGCAAGAATCTCCTGCTCGTTCTCCTCCCCCGCATCTTCAAAATAGCTTCTGTAAAACGCGACTGCATCTGCCCGCTCCTCCTTCGAGATTGCCGAAAGAAGCTGCTCTAACTGCCGCAAAAAATCTTCCTTATTCATCGTTTCCTCCATTCTTATGCGCTCCATACAAAAATCCCGTATGCGCTACGCATCTGCCCGCTCCTCACAAAATAACCCTGAAATCTTAGCGGAATATTCCCGCCATTCTCTGCGGTATTCCCGCAGCCTTTCGCTGCCCGCTTCCGTAATCTGATAATAACGCCTGTTTCTCCCTCCGCATTCCCTGTCGTATACACGCAGACAGCCACTTTTTTGCAGCCTGCGCAAAACGGGATACAGCGTTGATTCCGACACGTCGATCGCCGCCCTGACATCCTGCGTGATCCGGTAACCGTATGTTCCCTCCTCATCCTTTGAGACGACTGCCAAAACGATTGCATCCAAAAGCGCAGCGCCCGTGTTAAATACCATGCCCTCACCCCCTGCCTGTTTATAGATCTTTTATAATATCATTTCTTTTACAATACTATATATTATATAGTATTGTATTGTCAATAGGATAGGGAATGCAATTTCCTATTCTATTAAAAATCTCGCTTGCGAGATTTCCCGCCTGCGGCGGGTCGCATCAGCGACACAGTTCTATTCCGCCGCAGTGCAAAAAAAGGCGGTGCGCTCCCATTGGGTTCGCACCGCCTTTTTTCTTACTTCCGTTATATTTATCAAACCAAAAATCTCTCAGCTTCCACTGCTGCCGCATTCTATATTCCCTTGTCAGGAAAACAAGGACTTAAAGAAATCTGCGATTGCCTCAAACGCACGGACGAAGAAATCACCGATCGCCGATAAAATCCCATCGCCTCCGCCGTCGCGAAAGGAATTGTATAAAGACTCCGCATAATCAACAAGTCCGCTCAAATCAATTCCCAGTGACGTGATTTTCAAAAGCAGGTCTACAATCTGCTGACGCTCCGCATCGGAGAGGGTGACACCGTACTTCTCGCACGCCTCGTCAATAACTTTATTAATATTCTCCGCATCGCTGAAATCATTCTGTGCGATCACAGACTTAATATAGGCGATAAATTCCTCGACCTCCTCATTGGTCAAGCCCTCGATCGACGCCGCAAGCTCACCGGTCACGACAAGCTCATTGAGCGCGGCGTCAATGACCGTATCGTCGACTGCCTTTCCGGTCATCTCCCCGTAAGCCTTAAAGATGCCGACCAGCGCCGCCGTACCGGAGATCGGTTTCGGTCCTGCCACGATAATATCAGCATCGGTGATCCCTGCTGTTGCCAGCGCATTTTTATACATTCCCACGGTACAGTAGGTAATATTGCTCGTCGAAATATTTAATCCGCTTCCGGGTTTCCGATCAACGATCACGATCGACGACCACGCCTTATTTCCTATCTTGGATGCGTCAATATACGCCCCAAGGTATTGATGCTCCTCCTGATTTGTGACGTACACCACATCATAATTTGCCAGTCCCGCCGGATCGATCCCCATCAGTCCCAGCACTGCGGCGCGCTGCTCCTCCGTCAAATCTGCGCCGAGCGAAAGATACGGTCTGTCATCCTTTTGGATCGTTACCTGGTCTCCGCTTGTGTTTGGCACCTGTTCTCCCTGTACATTTGCATCCGGCACCTGCTCCCCCTGTATATTGGGGCTTTGCACCTGCTCTCCCTGTATATTCTGATTCGTCGTCTGCCCGCCCTGCGGCTGTGCCTCCCCCGACGGCTGCTGTCCGACCTGCGGCTGTGTCTCCCCGGACGGCTGCTGTCCGACCTGTGGCTGCGTCTCCCCGGATGGCTGCTGCCCGCCCTGCGGCTGCGTATTCCCCGACGGCTGCTGTCCGCCCTGCGGCTGTGCCTCCCCGGACGGCGCCTGTCCGCCCTGCGGCTGTGTCTCCGCTGTCCCTGTTGTCACTTCCGTTGACGGAGCGGCAGACTGCGAAGCCGCCGCCGGCACTGCGGTAAACAGTGTCACAGCCGCCAGAAAAATACTAATACCTCTTGACCATTTCCTTCTCACCTGCATACCTCCCTGTCTCATACTCCTTGAAACAAGTACTAATTCTACTATGAGTTTACGAAAAAAAGCAAGCGTTTCATACATTCTTAAGATTCTATGCGCACATTCAGCCATGCCCCGATATCCGCATACACACACGCACGGTCTGTCTCATTTAAAATCTCATGACGGTCATTCTCATATAGCTTATAGGTAATATCCGAAAGTCCCGCCTCCTCGTAAAGACGGTAGGCTCTCTTGACGCCCTCTCCCATATCTCCGACCGGATCGTCCTTGCCGGAAACAAAAAAAAGCGGCAGATCCTTTGGCACACGCGCCACATTTTCCTTCTGATTGTCAAAGAGCACCGCCTCCATCAGACCGCGATAGCCATTCACCGTAAATAAAAACGTACATCTTGGATCGTGATAATATTCCCTGACGTTCTCCTCATTTTTTGATAGCCAGCTATTTTTATAATTCTTTCCGTACAGGTCAAACCGCCGATACGGCTTACTGTAGGAAATCGTCTGAAGCAATCTGCTCCGGTAATGCCAGCCCCGCACAAAGGCAATCGCCCGGCACAAAAAAAGTCCAAGCTTCATCGTCTGATCCGGCATACAGCCCGTACCCATAATGATCGCTCCGCTCACACCCTCCGGGTGGATGCACAGATATTTGCGCAGCATGTAAGAACCCATACTGTGTCCGAGCATAAAATAGGGAATGTCCGTGTACTCCTCCTGCACGATCGTCCGAAGCCGGTGCATATCCTCCACAAGCGTATCGCTCGGATGCTCTCTCTCAAAATACCCCCAGTTTTCCTGATCTGTCACGGACGCTCCGTGCCCCAAATGGTCGTGTCCGACCACCAGATACCCCTGCTCGTTCAGATAGGCGGCAAACGCCGCATAGCGCTCAATATACTCGACCATGCCGTGCGTAATCTGCACGACCGCCTTGTGCGCTCCGTCCTCCCTCATCCATTTTACGGCATGGATCGTCGTTACACCGTCTGCTGATAAAAATCCAAATCCTTCCTCTTTTGTCATACCACATTCCCCTCTCCCGTGTTCTGCCATGCTCCTACTGATAGCTGCGGATCACAAGCTGCACGCGCCGGATTCCCTGATATTCATTGATCTCAGGATAATACACGACGGACATACGAATCCCGTTTTTTTGTCCGCGCAGGGAGGCTTTTACCTCCTGCTCCCCGTATTTTTGGCGATAATACTCCTTCCACTGCTCAATATCGCCGAAATAAACGGCGTCCACACGCGTACCACGCTCTGTCTGCAATTGTAATTTTAACACATTTTGGTTCTTTCCAACAATACGCGCATGCAAAATCGCAAGATTTTTATCCGCAAACTGCGGCTTTGCGTTTCCTTTTCCGAAAGGCTCCAATATAGCAAGCTCTCTCACCAGCTCCTCGGTCGGATAATCTGCAGACATCACAATGTCAATCTTCACCTTTGGAATAAAATCCTCCTCTGTCAGAGTGCACGCCTCATTGATCTCCCTGCGGAAATTCTCAATCTCCTCCTCCGGCAGCGAAAGCCCTGCCGCCATCGGATGACCGCCGAATCTTGTAAACAGATGCCTGCATTTACAAAGCTCCTCATACATCGAATATGTCTCGATCGACCTTCCCGATCCCTTCACTCCATCCTCTGCCCTTGTCAGGACAAATGACGGCTTCTGATATGCCTCCCGGATTCTTCCGGCAATGATTCCCGCAAGGCTCTCATGCACCTTGGGCAGATAAACGACCAATACCCGCTCGCCCGCATTTCCCTCCTCCACAATACGCTTTGCAGCCTCCACGCCTGCAGCGGTCAGCTCCTTTCTCTGCAAATTCAGCTCCACAAGCTGTTCGGCGGCTTTCATCGCGGACAGCTCATCCTCCTGCAAAAAAAGCTTTAGGGACAACTGTGCCGTCTCAAGCCTTCCCCCCGCATTGACGCAGGGACCAAGCACATAGCCGATGTGGTATGCCGTAATTTCCTCCGGCGTAAGCTTGTTTTGGAAAATCAGCGCGCGCATACCAGGATTTTTTGTTTCCCGTATGCGCCGCAGGCCTTCCTTTACGAGAATACGGTTTTCGTCTGTCAGCTGCACAACATCGCCGACTGTCGCAAACGCAACCTCCTCCAAAAAAGGATATGCCTCCTCCTTCGGCACACCGCAGCGCTCATATAACAGGCAGATGACCTTCCATGCCACCGCCGCACCGCAAAGCCCCGGATAGGGATAGCTGCACTCCGGCTGCTTGGGATTTACGACCGCGTCTGCCGCACTGCGCAGATAGGTACGCACGCCATCCGCCTCACGATAGGGAATCTCATGATGATCCGTCACTAAAACAGTCATCCCAAGCTCCTTGGCATGTGCGATTTCATCAAGCGCCGCAATTCCGTTATCACAGGTGATGATCGTGTCGATTCCGCTCTCATAAGCCTCCCCGATCAAATGATCGTTTATCCCATAGCCGTCCTTCATGCGGTCCGGTATCTTCGTGCTGACGTTCGCGCCGCACCTTTGCAGACCGCGAGAAAGAATGTAGGTTGCCATCACACCGTCAATATCATAATCGCCGATGATACGGATCGGCAGATGCGCTTTGATCTTTTCCTCCAAAATCGCGGCGCAGCGGTCCGCATCATGGAGCAGGTGTGCGTCATACAGATCCTCCATACCTCCGTTTATGTATTTCTCCACCGCCGCATCTCCGACAATCTCACGGTTGCGGATCAGACGCGCCGTGACCGGACTGATCAAAAATCGTTCCGCAATGCCCGCAAAGTCTGCTCCCTTTTGTACTACGACCCATTTTTCCATGCTTCTTCCTCTCCGTATGTCACCTCAAGCAGCGTAAGTCCGCACGCAGGCGCCGTATAACCCGCGCATGCACGCTCTTTTGCTGCGAGTATCTTCTCTATCTCCTCCGGCTCCCTTCTCCCGTCGCCGATTTCAATTAATGTTCCTGTCAGTATGCGTACCATATTCTGCAAAAAACCATTGCCTGTATAAAAAATCTGAAGCTCCTGCTCCTTTTTTGCAATCGTGATCTCAGAAAGGGTACGCACCGTAGACTTTTTCATTTTCTTATTTCCGCAGAAGGAACGAAAATCGTGCGTTCCGATCAAAAGCTCCGCCGCCCGTCTCATCCGGCTGGCGTCAAGCGCAATGGGATAATGATAGACATAGCGCCTCTTAAATACATCCGCAACCTCCCCCGTATCAATCCGGTAGAGGTACGTTTTGCTCTTTGCCTGATAGCGGCTGTGAAAACGCTCTCCGACGCGTTCTGCCTGAAGCACTGCGATGTCCTCCGGCAGATAACGGTTTAATTCCGCGCGCAGCACATCCTCCTCCCACGCCTCGCTAAGACAGAAGTTTGCAGTCTGCCCGCTTGCATGAACCCCCGCATCTGTTCTTCCTGAGCCGATGACGGCAACCGGACCTCCGTTTAATCTTGAAAGGACATTTTGAAGCTTTCCCTGAATCGTCTGCTCCGTATCACCCAGGCTCTGCCAGCCGCGGTAACGCGTCCCGTCATACTGCAAAATGATTTTATAATTATTCATGCCATGCGTCTCTCCTATCTGATGTTAGGAGTTATTTTATCACAGATCCGCACAAAAACCAACTGTCAGACAAGCTCTGCCATTCTTGTGACCGCCACATAGATTTCGGAAATCTTATACCATGTACGGTAATCAATGACTCCCGTCACCGGCAGACCGAACACGCTCTGGAATTTTTCGACTGCCGCGCGTGTCGCAGGACCGTAAATACCGTCCGGTGTAACGGAGGGAATCGCCGGGTAGGAACGTGAAATGCGCGCCAGCTGCTCCTGGATCTGCCGTACCTTATCCCCTGTAGATCCAATCGTCAGATCGACGCGCGGCCACGACGCCGGAATGCCGGAAATCTCCTCCGCCGTATTGATAAACATGTTGTTCCCGTAGTAATAGCGGATAATATCGATTGTCTCATAGCTCTGGTCTCCCAAAAACTTGCTGCCCCACTGGCTCATCCAGTTCGGACAGGTCACGCGCTGCCCGTCACAGTACTGTGTTAAGATCGGCTGCCTGACATTCGGACGCGACAGATAATTCTGGAACATCTCATCCACAATATCAGAGATATTCTGGTAGACGTTTCGCCCGTAAATAAATTTCTGGTCATATGCCGTGGATGATGTGATCGTAAAGCTGTAGCCCTTATTGCGGTACAGCGAAACCATTGCTTTCAGGTATCGACTGTTCCATATAGTCTTCCAGACGAATCTTAAATCTTATGGTGATTTCTTCATCCTTTACAATGATTTTATCTACCAACGTGGAAAGCAACATCTGCTTCGTCTGTAGATCTGCTTCCTTGAAAAGCTCGCTCCAGTTTGGCATGCGCGCAATAAACTGCTCCAGTTCTTCTTTCCTGACAGATACCTGTTCCAACTGCTCTTTTAAACTGATTTTGGTGTTTTCAATCTCGTTTTTTCTTGTCTCTTTTTCTTTGATAAGAGCCGATAACTTCTCTGCACTAAAGGCAAAATCTCCACGAATTGCATCTGGTATTTTTTCTTCCAGTATTTTAATATCTGATACAAGATTTTTTATTTTTTTGTCAATATCTTTGATCTCACGCTCTACGCGTTTCCCCTGCTGCGACTGCATTTCCTCCAATTCACTTGAAACATCAATTTTCCTTAAATTCTCTAAATAAGTCTCAACTGCTGAAAACACGATGGATTCTAAATATTCTTGTGAATAGGTACTTCTGGGTTTACATTGGTTTGGACAGCCATAACGCCCTACATAAGAAACTTTTTCTTCTCCTGTTTTCTTTGATGTCCAATGGTTTGCATAGCCTGTATTCTTTAATTTCTTTCCACAGTACCCACAATAAACCATACCTGTGAGCGCCAACTTTCCTCTTGTGGAAAATGGTACATGATACTGCTGCATATATAAATCACTGGAAGCCTGCTTACTTGCATTGATTTGTTTTTTTCTTGCTTCACGTATCTCCTGCGCCCTCTCCCATGTCTCCTGTGGTATAATTACCAGCTCTTTATTTTGCTCTCTTGCGTAAGTCCATAAACTCCTGTCGAGCCGCATGCAGCCTGCATGCCCGGCTTTTCTTCTTCCGTATGCGGCATACCCCATATAAATGGGATTCGTGAGAATACTTCTGACTGTTCCGCTTTTCCATTTTTCTAAAATTGGTGCCGGCACACCATTTTCATTTAATGTGTTTGCTATCTTTTGATAGCCCATGCCCTGATTTACCGCATAAGAATAAATCTGCCGCACAATCTGCGCCTTCTCCGGTACAATGACCGGTTTATGTAATGCCCGCCCATGATTGCTGATTTCTCCTGATAAGACCAGCTTATAGCCATAAGGTGCTTTTCCACCGACAAACTTGCCATCCTTGACCATTTCCACCATGGTATCATGCACGCGCATACCTGTTTTCTTACTTTCGCCCTCGTTCTGCCAAAATCGAATATAGTTGAGAAGCTTATCTATGTGTTCCTCTGTTTTTAGCTGCCCATCTTTAATCGTCCAAACCTCAATTCCAAGGCGGTTTAATTCTGCGACATAGAAGCTGTATTCTTCCTGTCTGCCGATTCTGTCTGACATATATGCAAGTAAAATGTCAAACTTGTTTTCTCCGGCATCTCGCATGATCTCCTGCAGTACCTCTCTGTCTTCGACTCCATTGTGATAAGCAGAAATACCTTTTTCCAAATATTCCCCGTCAAACACCCAATCCCGATGCTTACTGATAAACTCCTCTGCCTCTGCTCTCTGAATCGGAATATCATCATCATGCAACTGCTGTCTGGATGATACACGAAGAAGTGTCCTTACTCTTTTACTCATGACCGATTCCCCCTGTGAACTTGTTTCACATTTTCCCGTTTGGGGATGGGAATGGTACCGCTGATAAACCCTTTTGTAAAGACCCTGTTTGAATTTTATTTAAGTATATGGATTTTAACATATGCTCAAATTGCTTCACATCTCTTGGGTCTGCTTTGTATGGAAATTCCAAGGTGATTTTTATCTTTTTGTTTTTGCTGACTTCTAATTCCTGTGAACTTGTTTCCATATTCTCCATGCTGCACTCACTTTTTCCTTCTTCACTTGCTACCTTATGAGTGCATACATTGTGATATGCTTTACTATCTTTCATTTGATGCGAATAATTGATTCTGCATCCTCCTAAAATCATTTTCCGGACAACTGATTTATTCAGTGTCTGGAAAATAACGCCTCGATGCCTGAAATACAACCAGGCGGATTGCCCGAAGATTTTTATAGGAGTATATGTAGATTATCGCACAACAACGAGCAACAGGCTTCGCGAGCCGTTCTTATATTAAAAAAAGACAACACCTAATTGATGCTGTCTTGCTATCAACTATCCTATTGCATTCTCATAGTCCTGTAATTCATGGTACATCCCTTCAACGATCACTTCGTTTCCTACGATTCGATAAACAAACAAATACCGATGCTTATCAAAATTAATTTTATGGAATCCCATTTCTTTCAGCCTGTTGCTTTTACAAAATGCGAAGCCTGCTGCTGCCTTTTCCAACACCGAAATTGTTGCATCATAATCATCCATAACACTCATTAAAGCTTGTGGATTCTTCAACTTATTTGAGATATAGGATAAAATTTTATCATACTGTTCTTCCGCAAGCTTAGAAAGGCTCACATTATACTGCATACTTTTCCCTCATTTGTTTCGATATTTCTCTTGCAGACTTTATTTCCCCTTTATTGCTTTTCTCCATAGAATCGGTGAGCTGTTCTACCAATTCATCCTCACTAAACTTTTGCAGTCCATGAGATCCAGACTTTTCTGACAATCTATTTACCAGCATGATTACCATATTATAATCTTCTTCTGACAAGCTCTCAATTTTGGCAGTTAATTCTGCTATCCCCATACGATCGCTCCTTTCGGCTTTTCTTTATTATACTTCCTCCTACGCTTAAAATCCATAACAATTTGTTCCATTAACCCCCAAATTATTTGGGACAAATTTTTATTTGCCTACCGCCTTGTAAGCCTGTCCGGTTGTGCAATACTTTCTGCTCCCCGGATAAACCGCCAGCTCCCTACAAAAATACCTCTTTTTCTTATCTAAAATATCACCGGAAACTATTTGCCCGCCTACCACTCCGTATAGACACGGTTTAAGGTAAATGACATGATCGCAAGGACGTTTGCACGGATCGTCGCGTCCGGCCATGTCGCATAAATCTCGCTCGATGCAACATTTTTAATATAGTCGCGGTAGCGGATATAATATTCCCTTGCCGTAGAATCGCTTGGCGCGCCGTCATGCACCACGACAAATTCCGGTATCACGACGCGGCTAAGTACGATCTCTCCCGTCTCCGTCACCGGCTTTATCTCTGATTCGGGAATCTTCGGAGGATACTCCTCATAGAGCGTATGCCCCGGTATTACAATATTGTCAGAGGGACTTACCTTTGTCTCCTCCTCATCCATCCTTACCTCCTGGAGCGCCTGCTCTCCCGAAAGGATCTCAATGCCGGAGATATTGATTGGGCGATATCCTTCCGCAGTGACTTGAATAGTATATTCCGCGTAGGGCTGTGTTTCGGACGGCTCCATAGAGTACTCAAGTGGAGGCGCATCAAGCGTAACTGATTCTGATAGTCCTGACGCATCGGTATTCACCTCCTCCACTGCACTTTCCGGGTCACCCGAATAAGAAATTGAAATCTTTGCATTGTCGATCGGCGTGTTCCGCCCCCGCGCGATCACCTGTATCCGCAAATCTCCCTGATCGACATTATTTGTCTGCGTATATCTGATGTCTGACATAAAAACCTCATAGCTTCTCTTTATTCATCATATGCCCGCAGTTCTGTTGTGTTTCCTCGTCTTATCAAATAGTGTCAGCTTATCTCCCGATATTTTGGAAAATACAGAAACCATAAATTTTATTCTACCGTCACGACCTTTGCCAGATTTCTTGGCTTATCTACATCAAAGCCCTTATCGGCTGACACATAATATGCAAAGAGCTGTAACGCGACTGACGCCGGCATCACCATAAACGCATCGCTCATATCCGGCAGAACAAACATCTCCCCAACATCCTGTGCAGCTTCCTTTAGTCCCTCTCTTATCAATAAGACAACCTCTGCGCCTCTGGACTTCACCTCCCTGATATTGGAAAGCTCCTTTGCCGCCAACCGCTCCTGCGTCACCGCCGCGATCACCGGTGTATCCTCTGTGATCAGCGCGATCGGCCCATGCTTTAGCTCCCCCGAAGCATACGCCTCCGAATGGATATAGGACACCTCCTTCAGCTTTAAAGAGCCTTCCAGCAAAATCGAATAGTCAAGTCCCCTGCCGATCATAAACAAATCCTTTGCCCCCAGCACACGCTTCGCAAGCAAATGGATCTCCCTGCGCTTTGCAAGCACCTGCTCGATCACTTTTGGCGCTCTCTCAAGCTCCCTAAGAAACGCTCTCGTCTCCGCCTCACAAAATATCCCCCTGCTGTATGCCATCTTTGCAGCAACAAGATAAAAGACGGCAAGCTGTGTCGTATATGCTTTCGTACTTGCAACCGCAATTTCCGGTCCCGCATTCGTATAAAGCACATAATCGCTCTCCCTTGCAATGGAAGTTCCGCGCACATTAATAACGGAAAGGCACTTTGCTCCTTTCCCCCTTGCATACTTCACTGCCTCAAGCGTATCAACGGTCTCTCCCGACTGCGAAACTGCGATCACAAGCGTTTTTTCATCCAGCACCGGTTCCGCATACATAAACTCCGAAGCCATCTCTACATCAATGTGCATATGAAGCATCGATTTTACCAGCGCCTGTGCGACAAGTCCTGCGTGCATTGCCGTCCCGCACGCAATGATCGTGACGCGATCACAGGATGTAAAAAGCTCATCCGGCACACCGTCTTTCGTAAAATCAGGCAATCCGTCCGATATACGACCCGAAATCGTGCGCAAAACAGCCTCGGGCTGCTCCATAATCTCCTTTTCCATATAAAACGGATATCCGTTCTTGCCTGCACTGTTAAGCTCCCAGTCAACCGTCTCGTATACCGGCGCAGTCTCTGCGTCCTCCGTGTCAAATAGCTTAAGACCGTCTGCACGCAGCTCTAAAACATGATATTCTGGCACAACAAAATAGCGGTTCGTAAAGCGGCAGAGCGCCGTGAGGTCGGAAGCCAGCATCGCCCCCTGCCCGCAGAATGTCGCCACGATCGGGCTGACATTGCGTACCGCATAGATCACGTCCTGCTGATCTTCAAACATCACGACAAGTGCAAACGTACCGCGCAGCCTTTCTGTGGTCTTTCTGATTGCCTCCCTCGGATTTCCCTCATAAAAATGATCTAAGAGCACGGCAACCGCCTCGCTGTCCGTCTCCGATACCAGCTCCTTCTCCAACGAATAGTCCAGCAGCAGCTCCTTATAATTCTCAATAATACCGTTGTGCACAAGCGTTACCGCACCCGACCGGTGCGGATGCGCATTGCGGTCACTGACCCCACCGTGCGTCGCCCATCTCGTATGTCCGATCCCGCAGCCAGCACCGCCTGTCATCCCCGCACATATCTGTCTTAGATCGCCCACTCTCCCTGCGCATTTATAAACGTCCGTCCGATTTTCTGTTTGATTCCTTACCGCAATCCCGGCGCTGTCATATCCTCTGTACTCCAGCAGCTCGAGCGCATCAAGCAAAACCTCTCTCACGTCTTCATTTCCTGTATAACCAATAATTCCACACATAAATTTTCTCCATTCTTTATTTTTATCTTCACTCTTTTTATCATCAATGCATCCCTCGCACCGTATTTGTTTTGCAGTTACCTGCATATTTGCCGGCGCGTCTCGCACGGGAATCATACGGAAAGGCACCCGCCGAATTTTCGATCACCTTTCTCCTCGTCAACCTGCCTGCCGCAGGTACCTGGCGCTTAAAGAAAATTTATGGTTTCCGGTTTCCAAAATATCTCGCTATTTATTTTTCAAGGTACAACGTGTATACTATACTATATACAGCTAACAAAAGTCTACTGTTTATTTTCGGGGAAGGAGTATTCGCCATGCCGCATAAAACAAATGAAAAAGACACATTACTGCACGCCTTTTTGATGATCCATGCCACAGCCGTCTCCGGCGTTCCGCTTCTTGGGAAGAAACGCTGCAAACGGGAGCTGGAGGGATACTTAAGGGAGCTTTGTCTGCTCGACTATCAAAAAAAAGCGCCCCATGAGCAGGACGCCATTCGTGCCGAGTGGCGCAGCTTTGCCCACCGGTATCTCTCCTATTGTACTGGCAGCCGCTCCTACTGCTCCACTCTTTTTGGCATTGTTCCGATCAATGACGCTGCTGTCGCGTCCAAAATTGCCGCAGACATCCGTCTCGTGCTCTTAGAATACCCGGCTGCCTTTGAGCTTTCCCATGTGTGCGAGCCGCTGCTGACCGTCATGGGCGAAGCATACTGCGAGCAGATTGAAAACGGAAAATCCTATTGGGAACAGCCGTAGCTATTTGATATAAGCATCCACCTCATCCCATCTCACCTTTTCATAGGGCAGCCGGATATATTTTTCCTGCTCAAGCTCCAGATGTGTAAGAGTATCTCCCACGGCAAGCGCATATGCAAGCTCCAGCATTGCCTCCGCCTGTCCCTCCTTATCATTATAGACCGTGCCCGCCATTTCTTTATTTTTAACGGAAAGCAGACCGACGTCCGTTCCGTCAATCCCCACGATAATCGGCCACGTCTGCCGCTCCCTGCCGTCCGCTTTAAGCGCATCGATCGCCCCAAGCGCCATATCATCGTTATTTGCAAGGACAAGCTCGATCCTTTCTCCGTATTCCGCCAGTAGCTGCGTCATTTTCGTCTGCGCCTGTGCCCGGTTCCAGTTGGCGATCGCATACCCAAGCTTCTCGACCTTCACGCCCTGCTCCTGCATCGTAGAGACGGAATATTCCGTGCGCACGATTGCATCCTGATGTCCCGCCTCTCCCTCCAAAACAATGTACTGAAACACGCCGTCGCCGTTTTTGTCTGCCGCAGGATTCTCCAAAAACGCCTCCGCCGCAAGCTCGCCCTCCATGATGCCGGACTCAAATGCCTTTGCCCCAACATAATAAAGCCGATCCCACCGCTCCAAATCCTCCGCGACCAGCTCCCGGTTAAAGAAAATAACCGGCACAGCCTGTTTTTCCGCCATATCAATGATCGCGGTCGGCTCCGTCCGGTCTACGAGATTGACACAGATGACATCGCAGCCGTCCTCCAACATCTCCTCTACCTGATCGTTCTGCGTCAACTGACTGTCCGCCGCATTATAAACCTCAATGTTGATCGCAATGCCTGTCTGCTTTTCCTTTTTCGCCGCATAATTGTTGAAATGTTCTAAGAGCTGTGAAACAAAGGTGTCATACTGGTCATAAAGCGTCACGCCGATCCGTATGCTGCTGACCTCTCTCCTTTGCATTTCACTGCTGCAGCCGGATAACCCCAGCAACCCGGCACAAAAAATCAGCAGCCCCGCCAACGTCTTCTTTTTCTCCCGCATGTTCTCCTCCGTTATTGTACGATCGGAAACAATATTTTCTGATTACTCTCCTCGTACAGCTTTTCCTGATCTACGACCAGATAACCCGTCTCACTGTCCTCCGCCTTTGCCAGATGATACTGTAACTGCCATGCCAGCGCCTGCATCCCCTGATACCCCATATGAAACTCATTGGGCACGACCAGCGCGCGGATGACCCCCTTATCAAGGTAATAGACCGCCTTTTCGGAACAGCCGATGCCATACAGCAGGCTGCCCGTCTGTTGCGTTCCACTCAAAACGCTGTCAACCATCCGCTCCGTCTCCTCATTCTCCAGTGCAACGACAATATCTGCCTCCTCCTGCTCCGGCAGCTTTGTCTTCTGCGCGCCATCCGCCTGATTCTCAACAGTCCAGATAATTTCCGCTCCCGTCTGCGCAATCTCCTCCTGAAATCCCAAAAGCCTCTGCTGCGTGGAGAGCTTTTGCATACTGCCGCTGAAGACACCGATCTTTTTTCCTGAGAGCTCCCCTCCAAGATCATCGCACACCGCCTGTGCAAGCGCCGCCCCCATGGCACGGTTATCCGGGCCGGTAAACGCGTACACGCCCTCCGGTGCAACATTTGTCTCAACCAGCATAACGGCAGCTCTCGCCGCTGCCTGCTCAAGCTCCTTCATCGGCTGTACGCCGCCCACCATCTGCACGAGGATGCCATCCGCCCCGTTTTCGATTTCCCGCTCAATAAGCGCCAACTGCTCCTGTGTATCCGTCAGCTTTCCGGTTGAAACAAAGCTGACATTCATGTTCTGCGCTGCCGCTGCCTGCTCCAGTCCCTGATGAAACGCGATCCAACGGTCATTATTGCTGTCGTCTACGATCACGGAAATATTGTACGTCTTCTCCCTGCGCCCTGCATGAAGCATCCCATAGGAGGCTGCGGCAATCAGCAAAAGCAGCAGCAACACGCCAAAATAAAGCCTATTTTTCTTCATTCGCCCGCTCTCCCTTCCACTCTCTTAGCCTTCCTTCCTCAAGCTCTCTGGCATGCTCCTGTGAATATGTGATCGCTGGAAGATGAATGCGCACAGTCGTACCCTCGTCGGGAACACTTTCGATCACAAGACCGTACGGGCTTCCAAAGCGCAGGCGGATACGGTTATGGACATTTGACAAGCCTACTCCCGATCCCTTTTTGGGCACACGGTGATTTTCCTTTAAAAGTCCCTCCACCGTCTCCTTGGTCATCCCAAGACCATTATCGCTCACCTCGATATAAATATCATCCTCCCTGCGGTAACCGCGCACGAAAATCTCTCCGTCTCCGTCCATGCACTCGACACCATAATAAATTGCATTTTCCAAAAGCGGCTGCACGACAAGCTTTACCGTGCAGCAATTCAAGATCTCATCCTCCAGCTCAAAGGAAATCTGAAACATGTTTTTGTAGCGGATCTTTTGAATGTTCATGTAATTTTTTGCATGACGTATCTCATCCTCAATGCTGATAATCGTCCTGCCGCGGCTTAGACTGATGCGAAACAGGCTGGCAAGCTGCGTGATCATAAATACCGCGTCCTCATAACGCTCACCCTCGATCATCCACACGATCGAATCTAAGGTGTTATACAAAAAATGGGGATTGATCTGCGACTGTAACGCGTCAAGCTCACTCTTTCGCTTCTGCTCCTGCTCCACCAAAATATCGTGCATCAGCTCCTGGATCTGCGCGACCGTGGAGCGCAGCGTTTTTCCAAGATGCTCGACCTCCAAAGAGCCCCCGACATAAATCTTCGGGTTTAAATTTCCTGCCTCCCATTCCCGCACCGATGCATTCAGCCGCTTTAACGGATCGGCAATACGTGCCGATACTAGCTGGTTCGTGATTATGATGATCAGCATGGTAAGCGCCATTGCAAGGATCACAAACATCCGCAGATCGGAAAGCCCCATCTCAAACGAGCTCATCGGAACGACGCTCACGAGCTTCCAGCCCGTATAGCTTATGGTCTTTACCGTGACAAGACGCTTCTCCCCGCCAAACTCCTCCGTGATGCTGCCGTCCTCGTAGCCTGCCGCCGCCTTATTATTTTCCTCATAAAGCCCTGTATAGATCAGCTTTTGCTTGGGGTGATAGATGATCTCCCCATTGCTGTCCGTCAGATAAATATACTCTGCGGCACTCTCGGTATTTGCCTTTGTCAAGAGCTGCTCGATGCTGCTGTAGTTCATGTCAACCAGCAGAACGCCCAGCGCCGTACTGCCGTTATTCGTCAGCTCCACTGCCTGACTAAGCGATACGACCCAGTAATAGCGATAACTGCTGTCATCAAACAGATTCTGCACATGCGGGGCTGAAAAGTGGATATTCTCCATCTGACCCACCGCCTCCTTAAACCATTCCTGCCCGGTGACGTTCGTATGCTCCTTTTGCGTATCGACCGGAGCTGCCGCCACAAGCGTTCCGTCGTTCGTATAGCAGGCAATACTGATAAGGTTGTCCTTATTTGCTTCATAGAGAAGATTCATCTCCTCATCCAGCGTTTCAACGCTCAAATCCTTATCCTTAATGACGCTGTAATACATTGCGTCCGAGATCCGGCGCATATTGCGCAGGTAATCCTCCAGATTGATCGCTGTCTGGCTTAAAAGCTGCTCGGCGCTCTGCATCGTCATGTCCTGCATTTTGTTGACAAAACGCTGGTAGAGGGCAATGCCGAGCACCCCCATAAAAAGCAGCGACACGACGGTAAAAGAGATCGCGATCATCATCTGGATCGGCTGTGACTGTATCTTACGTCTGATATATCCTATTTGCTTATTTAAAAACTGTTTTGCTTTTCTCAATTCTGCTCCAACTGACTGACCTTATATTTGGATGGACTCACGCCAAACCGCTTCTTAAACACATAGCTGAAATAATTTGGGTCCAGATAGCCGACCTTCTCCGCGATGACATACGTTTTTTCGTTCTGTGTCAGCAAAAGCTCCACCGCCGTCTCCATACGGTAATCTGTCAGATATTGAATAAACGTCTTTCCCGTTTCCTTCTTGAAGACCGTAGAAAAATACGCCGCGCTGACGTTTAAATGACCGCAGAGCATCTCAATGCTCAAATCCGAATCTGCATAATGCTCCTTTACATATTCCTTTGCCCGCGTCACAAAGGATTTCGTCGTATCGGAGCGCTCGCTTGAAACCTGACGCTGCATCTTTAAGCAATTATCCTTAAGCCATCTGCCAAGCGCCTCCGGCGATTCAAGCTGCATCGCCTGTGTATATACATCCTCATCCTCCCCAAAGATCGCCTTAAGGTTCATCCGGTTATTTGCACCGAAGCGGAAGATCTCCGTGATAAGCTCCATGATCAGAAGCCTGTATTTTTGCAGCGACATCTTGTTGCCCGACAGCTTCTCCATAAATTCACCGATCGCTGCAAGCAGCGGCTCGCTCCCCCCCATCTTAATCTTCTTTAAGATTTTCTGTATGTAGGGCTCCTCCCAGGATAAATCGGTATGCTCCTGCGGCTCCATCTCCGCTATATTGATCGCTCTTGTATTTCCGTATAACACACGATAGGACACAGCATTTTTCGCTCCCTGATAGGACACTGCAAGCTCACCCGGCCGCCTGCAGCCAGACCCGATGCCCGCTGTCACGCACGCGTTGCAGACACGCTTTGCCAGCTTGCACAGCGCGTCCATCCTGTCCGTAAATCTGGCAAGATTTGACTCCGCAAGCTGCGTAATGACGATCACATCCCCCAGATAAGTGACAATACGGCTGTCCCACTCTCCGGTCAACTGCTCCTCCGCAAGCTTTCGCACGGACATCGTCAAAAGAAACGGGTCAAGCTGCTGCTCACACCCCTCCGCCGTCGTACTGATATGCAGCACGCTGACCACATAATAAGGACCCTTTAGGACAATCTGGTAATTCTTCGCATAATTTTCAATTTCAGCTTCGGGAATCCGCCCGTCCAGCAGCGATGTATAAAAATTCTCCTGCAGCAGCGGCAGACTTTCCAGATAATATTCGCGCAGCTTATCAATATTGCGCTTCTCGTCCAGCTCCTTATCAAGATTTGACTTGATCCGCTCAAATACCTCTCTAAGCTCGCCGGAATGAATGGGCTTTAGGATATATTCCTCCGCCTCAATCTTGATCGCCTCTTTTGCATACTCAAATTCGTCAAAGCCCGAAAAAATGATCACTTTGATCTTTTCATAATTTTCTTTCAGCCTGCGGCAGAGCGTTAAGCCGTCCATATACGGCATCTTAATGTCCGTCATGACAACGTCGATCTGCAGCTCCTCCGCAAGCTCCAGCGCCTCTACGCCGTTTCTTGCATAGCCCGCAATGCGAAACCCCATTGTCTCCCAATCGAGTTTTTTCATAATGACCTGATAGACTTCCTCCTCGTCGTCCACCAGCAATACGGAATACTGATCCATTCTTATTTCTCACTCTCCCGACGCCCCTGCCGCTGGCAGCTATGCGCCATATTTTTTATCCATACGTTTCCACAGCACTGCCATAATGACCGTGCACAGCACGATCTCTGCAAGCGCCGCATAAATGTTCACAAACGTAAGCGCCGCCATGCCAAGCGTTCCCGCTCCAAAAAATAAGATGAGCTTTCCGCCCGCGATCGCATATGCCTTCTCATCCTTTACCGGAGGCTTATCCTTTCCGCGAATAGCGCCTACATCGTGCAGGATCAAAAGACGCATTCCATAATAAACACAGACAACAAAGATCAAAAGCTGGATTCCCACCTGTTCCAAAATCGTCTCCATAGACAATTACCTCCACGTTTCCAAATCATAAAAATATTCCTGTTATGTACTGATTATAACATCCTGCCAATATTGCCACAATAAAAATCATTTTGTTTTTAGAGAAGATGCTTTCCTATGAAGCGAAAAAAATAACTTGCAAAAAGCAAGTTATTTTTTCCGAAACAACCTTTTTATTCCTCTTTTTATCACGTCAAAAAAATTCAATGACCTCAACAGCTTATCCTCGCTGACATATTTTTTTACTTCTCTTAATGTTTTGATATTATCTCTTGTGGAAAAAGTAAAATGCATATTGTCTTTTGTAAATATCACAAAGCGGGAAATTTTTTTATGAAACAGAACCGACGCCTCAATACGATCGATTTCTTCGTATGGAATCTGAATGTAATCCTGAACATTCTTCTCATTATAAAACTCGAAAGCCTTATCTCCAATCATGACATCCCCGTAGGTCGTCAGCCCCATCATAGATGTTGCCTTGATCGTAAAATCCACTTTTGTATTTTGCGATTGTGCCATAGCTTTTACCCCCATTAAGAAAAGGCCGGAGCTTCCGACCTTTTCCGCTTCATTCTTTTTACATAATTCCTGCCAGATGAGCAAGAATACCAACGCCAAACAGCGCGATAATGATAATGATCGGACTGACCTTCTTCTTTAACAGCCAGCAGCAAAGCAATGTGAGCAATAAGGCTGCAAGACCCGGTATCAACTGATCCAAATTCGCCTGTAACGTAGTCTCTTTGATCTGATTTAAACCGGCAGCGCCAAGAGCGTTATATTGCTCCAGTGCAGCTTTGATGCCCGTCGCATCACCGGTGATGCCCGACCAGTCAATATAAGCGCCCGGCGCCTGCTCGACCGATGAGACAACCGGCGTAAATTTGATATTTACCCAACGCTGAACCAGTCCGCCGATAATAAACATACCAAGTATGGACGCTCCCTGCGTGATCTTTCCAAGTAATCCTCCCGATAAGTCCTTTGTGATCTCCGTACCAACCTTGTAACCAAATTCCTGCGTATACCAGATAAACGCAAAACGAATGACGTTCCATGCAACAAAGAACAGGATTGGTCCCATAATGCTTCCGGAAAGCGCTAAAGACGCGCCCATCGCACCGAGGATCGGTCTTAATGTAAACCAGAAAGCAGGATCACCGATACCTGCCAAAGGCCCCATCATACCAACCTTCACGCCCTGAATCGCCTCGTCATCAATTTTGGTACCATTTGCCCTATCCTCCTCCAGCGCAAGCGTTACGCCGGCAACCGGGGCGGATACATAGGGATGTGTGTTATAAAATGCCATGTGACGTTTCAATGCGGCAATCTGATCCTCTTTCCTTGGATAAAGACGTTTGATGGCAGGAATCATGGAATAACACCAGCCGCCGTTTTGCATACGTTCATAATTCCATGAGCCTTGCAGGAACTGATGACGAAACGCCACAGAAAAGCGATCTTTTTTCGTTAATTGTATTTTTTCAGACACTTTGCATATCCTCCTTCCACAAGCTTAATAATCGTTTAAAATATCACCCAGCGGATCACCAGAACCGGTACTTCCATTAGAGCCTCCGCTTTCTTTCAGCCCCAGATATACCAATGCGATCACAACACCGATGATGCCCAAACCAATCAATGTGATCTGAGAAATGCAGGCAAGCACAAAACCCAACGCAAAGAACGGCCATGTTTCCTTTGTTGCCATCATGTTGATAACCATTGCATAACCAACCGCGGCAACCATTCCTCCGCCAATGCTCATACCATTAGCCAGCCATGTCGGCATTGCTTCCAATGCCCCCTGTACAGCTCCTGCCGGTATGTAGCATAATGCGATCGCAGGAATCGCAATACGAATCCCCTGCATCAGTATCGCAATCATCTGCCACATTTCAATCGCTTTAAAATTGCCCTTTTCTGCAGCGTTGTCCATAAAATGAACGATCGGGATCGCCAACGTACGGCAAATCATCGTTAAGAATAATCCCGCTACGGATAATGGGATCGCAACCGCGATCGCACTTGTGATCACGGCAGATGAATCCGTTGCCCCACCAAGCCCCTTTACCATGATGATGGCGCTGGCAACGGAGGCAAGTGCGGCATCCGGTGCGATGGCAGCGCCTACATTCGCCCAGCCAAGAGCGATCATCTGAAGTGATCCGCCTAAAATAATGCCTTCTTTTAAATATCCACTTACCAAGCCGATCAACGTACACGCAACAATCGGCTGGTGAAACTGAAATTGGTCAAGAACACCCTCCATACCAGCCAGAAGGGCGACAACCGCAATCAGTAAAATAGTAATTACAGACATATGATTTCCTCCTAAAATTCCATGTATTACCGCAATTCCGCTTTGGCCTTTTTCAACAAGTCTTCAATATGCTCTGGAGAATCCGCCGGCACTTTACGAACATCAAATTTAATCCCTTTTGCCATAAGCTTTTCGATTGTTTCAACGTCATCCCGATCCATCGCAACTGTCCTTGAACATACGACCTTACCAACCGCATGAGCCATAGATCCGAGATTAAGCTCCTTGATGTCTACACCACCCTCGATCGTACGCAATGCATCCTGCGGCGTTTCAAACAGCAGCAATGCCTTCGTCGCGCCAAAACGGACATCCTTGGCAACCTCGATCATTTTAGCAACAGGAACGACATTTGCCTTCACCCCCGGAGGCGCTGCCTGTTCGATCATGCTCTTTCTCAACTTATCTTTACTTACCGCGTCAGATACGACAATGATGCGTGTCGGTGAAACAGCCTTTGTCCATGCTGTCGCAACCTGCCCATGAAGCAGACGCGTATCAATACGCGCTAATACATATTTGATCTTTCCGTCTCCCAGGACCGTCCCCTCGGGAATTGCTCCCTTCGGGGCTGAAACGGAAACCTCCGTTTCAGCCTTTGTGGGTTCTAATGCTTCCGGACGGACCTTTACGCCGTCTCTTGCTTCCCCAAGCACATGCGCGGCAATTTCATGCGCCTTATCCATAGACATTCTTGCGTCATAGACTTCAATGAGCATCGGCAGATTCACTCCCGTTACGATCGCCCATTTGTCTTCATGCCCGGAAATCAGACTATTTGCCTGATTAAAGGGTGTTCCTCCCCAAATGTCAACCAGAAACAGGACTTCATCCTGATTTTCAAAGGAAGCGATCGCAGCTTCCATTTTCGCCTTAATATCCTCAGGTCCTTCACTGGGCATCAAAGTACAAGCTGCACACTCCCTCTGCTTTCCAAAAATCATTTCGCCAGACTGTAAGATACCATGCGCAAATTCACCATGACTGGCAATGATAATTCCTACCATCTTTTTTCTTCCTTTCCATAAAATGCTTAAAACACTAAACAGGCATTCTCAAAATCATCATTTATTTCTTTGCAATGTATTTTCTGATATCCAGAGAAATTGCAATGAAGATTACAATACCGATCGCAATCCACTGTGCATTTGCATCCATACCCAGATACTGTAATGCAACCTTCAAAAGCTCAAAGACTGCAACACCGATGATCGCCGAAGACACGCGTCCGCGTCCGCCGGTTACGGATACACCGCCGATCGTACATGCCGCGATCGCCTCCATCTCATAGCCGTATCCAAGCTGTACGGACGCTCCGCCTGATTTTGCACCGAGCATAAAGCCCGCAAGACCGTACATTGCAGCCGCCTTCATATAGATCAAAATCAAAGTTTTCTTTACCGGAACACCTGCAACCTCTGCTGCCTGCGGGTTTCCTCCGATCGCGTACATATATTTTCCATGACGTGTCATGTTAAAGATAAACCATGTGATCGCTGCAACAATAATGGCAATCCAGATCAGATAATTGATGCCTAAGAATTTCCCGGAAGCTACATTGGTATACTCCTTCACATAACCGCCCAGCGGTGTCGCATTTGTATAAATCATACAAATACCGTATACGATCTCCATCATCGCCAGTGTTGCAATAAACGGAGGCACGCTTAGGTGTGCGATAAAAAATCCCGTCACAGCTCCGAACGCTGCGCAGATCAGCATTACGATGATCGCTACCACAAACACATTCATCGGCTCTCTCTCCGGAAAAAACTTACCGGAATAATCCATACGCTGCAGCAGCGTACCGGCGATACAGCCGCCAAAGCCGATCATACGTCCTGCCGACAGGTCGCAGCCTGCCGTGATAACGCAGCCTGCAATTCCAAGCGCGATCACAAGACGCGGGCTCATATTCATAAGAATGTTCATTAAGTTATTGCTTGTAAAGAAGTTATCCGAGGTAAAGCCCGTATACAATACCAGTATAAGCATTACCATGATGACTCCGTTATTGATCAAAAAATCATTGATCTTCTGCTGACTTGTCTTTTCCATTTTCTTTTCCTCCTACAATCAGAATCTCGTTGCAAGGCTCATCACTCTTGCCTGTGTCATCTCCTCCGGCTGGTCAAGCTCTCCGGTCAGCTTACCGTTGCACATGACGCAGACCTTATCCGCCATACCAAGAAGCTCCGACATCTCCGACGATATCATAATGATCGCTTTCCCCTGCTTTGCCAGATCCGCCATGATCTCGTAAATCTCATGCTTTGCTCCAACGTCAATTCCTCGTGTCGGCTCATCCATGATCAATACCTCGGGATCATTTGCGAGCCATCTGGATACGATGACCTTCTGCTGGTTACCGCCCGATAGATTGGAGATATGCTCCTTCATATTCGGTGTTTTGATCCTCAGCTTCTTGATGCTGTCATCTACGACCTCATTGATCTTCTTATGGTCTAAGACCAAGCCTGCTTTCAGATACTTGTTGTAGACAGACACGCCTACATTATCCTTAATGGAAAGACAGCCAAAGATACCGTTCCCGCGCCGGTCCTCGGTGATCAGTCCAATACCGGCATTCATCGCGTCGATCGGATGCTTGATCTTTACCTTCTTCCCGTGCATATAAATCTCACCGGACGCAACGCCGCGGATACCGAAGATGCCCTCCATAAGCTCCGTTCTCTGCGCGCCGACCAGACCTCCAAAGCCCAAGATCTCTCCCCTGCGAAGCTGAAAGCTTACGTTCTGGAAGGAATTTGCATGAATGGAGGAAAGATTCTTCACCTCCATGATGACCTCTCCCGGCTGATTCTCCCTCTGCGGATAGATATTTGTCAGCTCGCGTCCGACCATTTTTGCAATGATGTCATCCGTCGTCATATCCGCCGCCGGCCATGTGCCAACATAGGTACCGTCGCGCATGATCGTGATGTCATCGGCAATCCGCTTGATCTCATCCATCTTATGAGAAATATAGACCATCGCAACACCCTTATCACGCAGATCATTCATGATGCGGAACAACGCCTCCACCTCGTTATCAGATAGTGACGAGGTCGGCTCGTCAAAAATCACGACCTTTGCCTGCTGGGAAACTGCCTTCGCGATCTCTACCGACTGCATCTGTCCGATCGAGAGCGAGCCAAGCTGTGCCTTCGGATCAAAGTCCATCTTAACTTCCTTTAGCCACTTCTCCGTTTCCGCATACATCGTCTTGTGGTCGATCACCTTTAGCGGACCGAAATTTTTCGTCGGAAATCTTCCAAGATACAGATTCTCCGCAACGCTTCTTGCCGGAACAGGCTGCAGCTCCTGATGCACCATCGCGATTCCGTGCTTCATTGCTTCATCAGGGTTGCTGATCTGAATCCTTTGCCCATCCAGATAAATCTCTCCCGCATCCATCTTGTAGATACCAAACAGACATTTCATCAGGGTAGATTTCCCCGCGCCGTTTTCGCCCATCAGCGCATGCACGGTTCCCGGCCGCAGTGACAACTGTACATTATCAAGCGCCTTTACGCCGGGGAAGGATTTGGAAATCCCCTTCAGCTCCAGTTTATACTCAGCCATCTTTCTCCTCCTCTTATTTACTCTTTATGCTCATACAGACCTCTGCCTGTGTTCTGTCAAATTCAATTCTGCCTTTTACAAACCATAATTTCCTTCAAAAGGAATGCGGGTGCCGCCACGACACCCGCACTGCTATCACTCTGCCCTTAACGGTTCTTACACCATTATTTTACCATGTCAAGAACTTCCTGTGCATTCTCAGCCGTTACCTTTACATAATCACAGCCGATATAATGCTCGTTTGTCTCTCCCTTTACATACTTAATCGCTGCGTCTGCCGCGCTGTGAGACTGTGAGAAGTGATCGTTAAATACCGTACCTGTCATCTTACCGGAAATTACATTCTCAAGAGCCTCTGATAATGCGTCTACACCTACCAAGAAAACATCTTTTCCAACGGTACGTCCGGCTGCCTCGATTGCCTGTAATGCACCAAGCGCCATAGAGTCGTTGTTGCAGAATACTACCTCAACATCCTCGCCATACTGACCAAGTGCGTTCGCTACAATCTGCTGTGCCTCAGCCTGCTGCCAGTTGCCTACCTGATCCGATAAGCACTCAACCTCCCAGCCCGCATCGGTAAGAGCCTTTACAGAATACTCGGTACGATACTGTGCGTCTATGTTCTCCGGATCACCCTCTACCATAACGTACTGTACCTTGCCGTCGCCGTTTAAGTCTACCGTCTCAAGACCAAGGTCAATGATCATTTCACCCTGGAAAGTACCGGACTGACGCGCATCGCATCCAACATATGTAACATTCCAATTATTCTCTTTCCATCTCGCCTGCTCTTCCGGAGCCGGCTCACGGTTGATATATACAAGCGGGATTCCAGCCTCTACGACCTTATCAGTGATCGTCTCTGCGGAAGATGAGTTCACCGGATTGATGATCATTACATCCACACCCTCTGCGATGAAGCTGTCAATCTGACCTGTCTGTGTTGCCTGATCGTTTGCACCGTCAACAATCTTGATATTCTCTTTGGAAAAGCCCTGACTTACCAGATACTCCTCAAGCTCTGAACGGAACAGCGTCATAAAGTTATCAGAGAACTGATAAATACATACGCCAACCTTCTTATCTGCCAAATCTCCGCCGACTGCATCAGCCGCTGCGCCTGCCGCATCTCCTGCCTCTGTGGACGTAACCGCCTCGTTTGCAGACGTTCCGGCATCCTGAGCTGTCTGTGTCTCCTCTGTTGTTCCGCAGCCTGCGAACAGGGTCGCTGCCATTGCAGCAACAAGCATTACACTTACTACTTTCTTTTTCATTTCAAAAAACCTCCCTTAAAAAATTAGTAACTGTTTGTTACAAAGAAAATTATAACAGCAGCTTTTCAAAAAGAACATACAATATTCTTCTTTTTTTCTTGAAAATTCTTCTTTTTCATTTGTAGATTTGCTGTGTTTTCTGTTTGCTGTGCTGTTTTTGTTGTGCAGTTTTATTGCTTTTCTCTAAAATATTATCACAGCGCTGTCGTATAGCACAATCCTCCTAATATTAAAATGAAAAAGAATATTTCAATATAAAAGAACCCATAGAGCTTTGCGTTTTCCCGCAAAGCCCCATGGGTTCTTATGATGCAAAACAACAACTGTTATGCTTCCTTATATTCCTCCGGCACATCCTCTGCCTCTTGATATTTTGCCATTGCTTCTTCCAGACTCATGCCCTCTGCAATCGCATCCTTTCTTGCCGCATTGACCGCCTGAATTTCCTTCATGCGCGCTCCCGTTAAGGAATAGCGTCTCATGGCAAGTAAAGTTGCCGCCCATGCAAGCATCGGAACGACACAGAATAAAACAATGACTACGCCGTGCATGCCCTCCGCATAAGGCGTATTGCCGTCCGGCAGCGTCTGGATCCCGATCATCGCAACTGCTGCGCCGACGATCGTGGAACCAAGCGAGCTGACCAGCTTATCGACCAGCGAAAAAAGCGTTCCCATAATTCCGGGAATGTAGCGTCCCGAACGGTAAGTCTCATAGTCAGAACAGTCTGCCACCATCGGGATCGGCATATCCGCCGTTGCATAGTAAGCGCCGTAGCCGATGCCGAAGCAGATGATAAACAATACCGAGTAGAGATTGATCGGAAACAGACTTAAGTTAAATGCCGCTTCCCCCTGCTTCCAGAACAGCAGCAGCGCCAGCACGCCGATATACATCACAAACGCCAGCCATGTATAGCGCACAAGCGACGCCTTTTGTCCGTGCTTCTGCGAGGTACGCACCGTAAGTAAAAAGAACGGTACGGAAAACACATAGCCAAGTATCATCATCGGCAGATACAGCCCGCCGTAATTTCCCATCATTGCCCCGTAGAGCATACAAAGCACCGTCATGTTCGTCGCGATGGAAAACGCCAGCTTGCAGCCTGCACCGGCAACCATCAGCCGCTGCAGTTCCTTGTTTGCCTTTAAGATCGCAATATACTCTCTCACCGGAACCTTCTGCTGCTCTCCTCCCACACCGAAATATTCCGGGCGATCCTTCTCTGCGATACCAATGACTGCAAGCAGCGTTAAGATCGCAGAGATAACGATTGCGAGCGGTATCATCACGTCAAAAAATGCCGCGCTGTTGTAGCCGCCTAAGCGTTCGCTAAGGATCGGCGCAAGAAACTGCACCAGCCCCATACCGATGAGGCTCGCAATCGTATTAAAGACTGTAAACAACGGTCTTTGCTTCGGATCATTGGTCAGACAGGTCTGACCGGAGCGTGTACACGCCGTCTGGAATGTATAACCGATGACATACAGCGCATAAAACAGCACAAAGCAGGTGTAGCGCAGCCACATCATATCGTCGGAGACGACCCTCGCTCCAAAATATAAAAGGAGCGAGGACGCAATCATAATTCCGTTTCCAAGTACCATATACGGGCGGAATTTTCCGAACTTTGTAGAGGTACGGTCAATCAGAGCTCCGATGATCGGATCCGTTACCGCATCAAACAGACGCATCACCGTAACCATTGTTGTTGCAAACATAAGAGCAAGACCAAGAACACCGTTCGCGTAATACGCAATGAAGTTCATCGTCAGAATGTAATAGACATTCGTCGCTCCGTTATTCATGGGAAACAGTATCAGTTGATACGGTTTTGCCCGATTTAAAGCTGGTTTCTTTCTTTCTTCACTCATTATCTTAACCTTTGCTCTTTCCTGCGATTATAGGAAACTACTTATGATTCTGTTCCCTGCGCATTGCTTTTCTGCGCTTTGTACTCTTTTTTATATTCCTTAAAGTTCACACAGATTTCTGTCTGATTAAATTTGCGCTTCTTTAAAATCCAAAGCACAAGCGACAATACAAACAGCACAGAGAATACGATCGCAAGCGTCTTTGGTATTACAACGATCTTAATATCATGCGGCTTAATCGTCGTATCCGGTCCTACACCGTTCATACCGCTGGAATTTACCAGTGCGTAGAGATTGTGGTGGCATGCCTCCTTCATTGCCGCTACGATCACCGGATCGTTCTCATAATCCGGAAGCTGCTTTGTTACATACGGAAGCATCGCGTCAAAGTAGGAGGTTCCGGCAAGGATACCGTCCACGCCGTTGACATAGGTTGTCAGTACGTTGTCTGTGATGCTCTTTCCAAGACTTCCCCACTCACCTCTTAAGATTCCTGTTACGAGGTTCTTGTTGCCGCCGGACCATGTGCAGCCCCAGCGTGTGTAAGCCATCATCACACCGTTTCCGTTGCCCTGCTCGATCGGAGCCTGGAATGCCTTCAAATAAATCTCACGGGCAGCCTGCTCGCTTAACCATACGCCAAGACCGATACGATCCTGCTCGCAGTCGTTAAGTGCAAAATGCTTCATTACGACGTCGACGCCCTTTTCCTGAATTGCGGCGATCTCATACTGGCTCATCTTTCCTGCAAGGAACGCGTCCTCACTGTAATACTCAAAGTTACGTCCGCCGTAAGGCGTTCTGTGCATATTGTTACCCGGTCCGTACAGACATGCGATACCTGCATGTAAGCAGTTGTTTCCGATCACCTTTCCGATCTCTGTCATCAGCTCCGTATTAAAGGTCGCTGCCATGACATCCTCGGAGGTAAATGCGGTTGCGTCAAGCTCCTTCGTTGCATCGGATGCAAGCAGCGATGCAGTCAGACCCTGTGGTCCGTTCTCCTCACGAGTACCCGGCGCCTCGATCGATTTGATCGGCATTGTCCAGTGGAACGCATCGCCGATCATGCTTACCATCTCATCAAAGGTGAGCTGATCTAACAGCGCATCCCATGCCGGATCGTCATATTCCTTACCCATCATATCATAAAGTGTCAGATCATTTTTCGCGCCAAGCGTCGGCATATCTATTTTTTCATAATCTGCCGGATCGTACTGTACGTCCTGAAGCTGATCGATCATCTGCTCGGTCAGAGAAAGCTGTACGATCTTCTGCGGGAATGTTCCCGTCCAATCATTTCTTGTCAGATAAGTCACGCTCTGTCCGCCGTTACCGGAGTACAGATTGATGTCAGACTCAGAAAGCTGATTCGTAATCGCCGTCCCATTTAAAGAGGTTGCATAGGTCGTGCTGTCAAACTGCGGATTGTTCCACTTGTAAGTAAGCGCCGCATTTCCGTCCGCGTCCATACGTCCCTCTGTGCTCTCTACCGTGTAGCCCTTTGCTGCAAGCGTATTGTTTACCGCATTGTGCGCATCTGTCGCTACCGTCAGATAATAGTCGCCGTCATCCAAAATATAGGTTCCTGCACCGTAAGCGTCATAGGAAGCCAGCTCTCTCCTGTCTACATAGATCGTCACTGTCTCGGAAGCACCAGGAGCAAGCTCGCTTGTCTTTGTAAATCCACAGAGCGCAACCGATGCCTTCTCTACCTTATTTGCAACATCATATGCGGTATACGGAGACTGCGCATATACCTGAACTGTCTCCTTGCCCGAATAGGTGTCTCCGGTATTCGTCACAGTGACCGTTACCTCAAACTGATCGGTAGACGCATTATAATTTACATTCATATCGCTGTAAGCGAAATCTGTATAGCTTAAACCATAACCGAACGGGAATGCCACGTCATTTCTGTATGCATAATCTCCGGCATTTCCGGTTCCCATAACATAATCCTCATAGCGTGTCTCGTAATACTTATATCCGACATAGATGCCTTCCTGATAGATCATGTAGGTGCTTGCATGCGGCGGGATCAGTCCCTCCTCATAGCCCGCATAGGTCGTCGGAACAAAGTTTACCATTGCAGGGGAAGAATAGTTGTCATATAAGTAGGTATCTACCAGACTTCCCGACGGGGTTGCCTCTCCGGCAAGAATATCAGCAACTGCATTGATACCGGAAATACCAACGTCCCCGATCCACAGGCACGCATCCACACCATACTCGTTGTTTTGTAAGAAATCTACCTGCAGGGCATTGGCGGAGTTGATCAGGACAACGATCTTGTCCACCTTTCCCTCTGCCTTCATCGCTGCAACGTTGCGCATCATTTCTTTTTCATTCTCATCCAGCGCCAGATAGTTGGTTGTCTGGAAATCTGCGTCTGCACCCTCGCCGCCCACACGGGAGAGAACCACAACGGCTGCATCGCCGTAGCTTTCCACCGAGCTCTTTACCTCATCGGTGTAGACATTCCAAGGCACCTCTGCGACAACCGCACTCGCCGTTGCGACTGTTCCGCTGCTGCCGCGGGAATACTCGCTTCCCGGTCCTTCTGCATAGAAGTCCCAGAGTGTCTCATTCACCTCAAAGCCGCTTTTCTCCATCGCGGTCTTCAGGTTATCCGCCTTCGAAGCATCAATGTTTCCCGATCCGGTACCGCCGTATACCAAATTTACGGAAGAACCCGAAAACAAGCTTACCTTAGAACCTTTTGCAAGCGGAAGCGCCTGATTCTCATTCATAAGAAGCGCCGCTCCCTCCTCCTCTACCTGCTGGCAGAGCGCCAGTCCGTATTCCGTCATTTCCTCTACGGACGCGAAATCGGACGTAAAATACTGTGCATTCTCGTCCTCATTCTTTAAATCCCAGAAAGTTCCTCCCACAAATACTGCCATTGTATTGTCAAACATCGCCAGTACTGTATACAAAGGAATCATGATAATTGCAACCAGTGCACTAAAAATCGTCAGTCCCTTCCACGGTCTGATCGCTTTTCTTCTCGCCTTGTTGTAGGCTTTTTTACGAGCTTTATACTCTTTCTTCTCGTCCATAGTATCCTCCCATGTTACTTATTGTATCCATCCATAAGATTTTATACCCAGTTTTGACTCTTTCCCTTTTTCACCTTATATTCCGGTCTCGGTTCTTTCGTCTGATAGATGACTGCCGCATCGGTCAGCTCCCCGCTTTTTACCTCCAGACGGTTCTCCGCCTCCAGCGTCACCTTAAAATGGAACGCATGCGCTCCGCGCTTTGTCTCCACAAGCTTGCCGTTATTGTAAAGCGAAACCTCACTCTGGTTCGAGTAGACAGTCACATCGGTCACTTTCTCGGCACGGTATTCATATCGCTTGCCGCACAGGTGCACGAACGCCTCGTCGCTCCACCAAGCCTTATAAATATAGAAGCTGTCCTTCTTGATCTTGCGGTCAAAGGTCACAAGACCCTTGTGATTCATGCCCGGCTCACCGCCCTGATCTCTGGCGTCCGCAGCAAAATCAAACATATTCCACACATAGGTCGACCATAAAAACGGATGGCGGTCAAAGCACTCCAGCATGTACTCGTGATATTTCGCCTGATACTCCTCCGTGTGATCGCCGCGCCTGGGGCGTGCGCTGTGAAGATTCGGCATTCCCTCCGCACCGTACTCGGAATAGCCGAGCGCCCGCTTCGGATATTTCCAGTGGTAGAATTTCATAAACCAATCGTTTAAGAACAGCCCCGGCACATACCATCCAAGATACAGATTCCACGCCACGACGTCCGAAATCTTCGTGACCGGATGAAACGGATGGCACATCGCATAGCACGCAAGCGTCGTCGGACGCGTCGGGTCCAATTCCTTGCAGAACTTCTGAAGCGCGCGGTGATTGTCAAGCATATCCGCGCGGTGTTTTCCTGAAATTGTAATCTCATTGGAAATACCCCATGTCACAATACACGGATGGTTATAATTCTGCACGATCAGCTCGCGCATCTGGAAAAAGGTATTCTCCCTGCCGCCCGGCATATGCGCCGAGATATAGGGAATCTCCGCCCACACGACCATGCCGTATTTGTCGCACAGATCATAAAAATACTGATTGTGCTGGTAATGCGCCAACCGGATCGTATTCGCTCCCACCTCACTGATCAGCTCCATATCCTGCTCCATCTGCTCGTAGGAAATCGCATTTCCGATCCCCTTCCAGTCCTGATGTCTCGATACGCCGCGCAGCGGGTAAGATTTCCCATTTAAGAAAAATCCCTTGTCCGGATCAATGGAAAACGTCCGAATACCGCATGCTGCAGATACCTCGTCCAGAACCATATCATCCGTTACCAGACGTGCATAAAGCGTATACAAATATGGGTCCTTAACACCGTTCCAAAGATGTACCTGCGCAACCTTAAGCGTTGCGGCACAACAGTCCGCCGCCGTTGCCGTGCCCTCTGTCTCAAATGGCTCTAACGAAACGGCTGTCCCCGTCTCCTCACACACGACTGCTCCGTCGGCATCGCAGAGTGAAAATACAACCTTCCTTCCGGCATCTGCCGCATTTTTTACATTGGTATAGGCTCTCACATGCACAAGTCCTGTATCGTTATGCACCTCCGTCGTCATACGGATGCCGTTCCCACCGTAATAGTCCAGATCAAAATGTTCCTTTGGAACGATCAAAAACTCTACATCGCGGTAAATCCCGCCGTAAAACGTAAAGTCTGCCTTCTGCGGGTACACTTTGTCATTGACACTGTTGTCAACCTCCACACAAAGCAGATTTTCCTCTAAAAGTACATCCGTCACATCCGCACGGAATGTGGCGTAGCCGTTGTCATGCGTGCATATTTCTGTTCCATTTAACAGCACTCTTGCACTCGCATTCACACCGTGAAACTGGAGATACACGCGCTCATTTACAGAAAACTCCGGTTTTGCAATCTTTTTCTCATATACACAGGTTCCGCGATAATAATCGTTTCCCCCGTCCTGCCCGTCTGTCGCATTCCATGTATGCGGCAGATCCACCGGACGCTTCTTTCCGCTCTGTCCGCAAAACATCCAGTCGGTCATCAGCTTTTGTGTTCTCCTGCCCTCCTGCATCTTCTGTCGTTTTCCTCCTTTCTATTGTTCCTCCTACAAAATCTAACGCAAACAAAAAAGAACTTTGTAGAATTTATAACAAACTTACAAAGTTCTCACCTTATTTTCAATAGTTATATCCTAAGTGGTCGAAAATATGTCCTAAGTGGAGCGAATCGGAATCAATATCTTTAAAGAGAAGCAGCCGTCCTCCGTTCCCACCGTTAAACACCCGTCATATTTTTTCACCAGATAGCGCATACTCCGCAGTCCAAAGCCATGATACTGCCTGTCCCCCTTCGTCGTCACCGGAAGCTCCTCCTCATAAACAAAGCTGCTGTCCGACGGAATGGGGTTTAGAATCTGGATGACCAGAAAGCTCTGCTGCCTGTGAATGAGCACATCGATCTGCCGCATCTCCTGCTGCCGGAACTTCTCAACCGCCTCGATTGCATTGTCAAGCGCATTACCAAGAATCGCATATAAATCAACCGTATTGATGAACTCCATCTGACTTCCGTCTGCCACACAGGAGACCGTGATCCCCCTCTCCCTGCAATAGAGACTTTTCTCTGTCAGAATCGTATCTAACACCTCATTACCCGTCTTGACAATTGACTCATAAATCCGTATCGAATCCTCCATCTCCGCCAGATATTTGTCCATATCCTCTTTGCTCGCGCCGCGGATCGCGCGGATCTGATGCTTTAAATCATGGCACTTGTGGTTGATCAGTGCAATATTTTCTTTGGAAAGACGGTACTGCTCCTGCTCCTTCTTCCAAAGCAGATTCATCACGGCAAGCTCCTGACGCATCGCGCTGTTATAGAACAGCTCCTTCTGCAGATAAATAAGCAGTGCAAGGAGCACCTGCGAGAGATAGAGAACCTGCCATTCCATCGAACGAAAACCAAGCTTTAAATTGTCCCCCGCGATCCCAAGCATCACGACGATTCCATAAATAAGAATCGCCGAGGTAAGCTGTCTTGGACCGATTTTTTTCGGTTCATCCTCCTTCCGCGGGCGCGCGACTGTAAACACTGCGATCAGATCGCCCACTGCAAATAACAAGAGAACGCCGAATATCTGCTGATAGGATAGATTTTGGTGGGGAATCGGATGAGAACCGTTCATTCCCTGCCAGAGTGCATAAATAAGCTGCCACGAGGTGACTGCCCACACCGCACCATAGGCTGCGACAGACCATGTGATCTCCCAGCAGGTATGCTGAAAAAGGATCAGAATACAAAAACCTGCGAGTCTGCCAAAAACAAACACGTCACCACCAGTTCCTGACAACCGAAAAAGCGTGACCGCACAGAAAACCGCAAACAAAAGCGTACACAAAAGCAGACGCCGCAGGAAATGCTCCCTGCGCTTTTGCATACCTCCGTAAATGATACCGCTGACCCAGAACGCCCCCATCAGACATGCGCCATAGACCAATTCCATTAGCTGCTCCCCCCTACATATTCTGTCAATGCCTTTAAGAATGCGCTGCGGCATCTTCTGCTGATCTCAAGCTCATACCCGCCGACGATCGCCGTATTTTTGCGCACCTCCGTCACATGCATCAGATTGACGATATACCAGTGATTGCACTTCACAAACGGGTAGGGCGCGAGCATCTGACTGACACTCGCCATCGTGCCCCGCACAATATATTCGCCCTCATTCGTGTAATAGTGCAGCATACGGTTTTGTACCTCAACATAATAGATCTGCTGAATACCGAATTTTTTCACGCCGTCGGAAAGCGTCAGCAGGATCTGCTTTTGCTCCTTGCGTCTGACACGCTTGATGGCTCTCGTAAGCTTCATCGCAAATGTATAATAATTGACCGGCTTCATGACAAAATCAAGCGCGCCCACCTCATAGCCGTGAATCGCATACGACGCCATATTTGTAATAAACATCAGCACTACGTCCGTGTCCATCCTGCGGATCTCCTGCGCCGCCTGCATACCGTTGACCTGCGGCATCTCAATGTCAAGCAGGATAATATCATAAATATTCTGATAATGCTCCAGGATCTGCGCCCCGTCCGAAAATACCGATAGCTTGAACGTGACGTCGTGCTCCTTTTGGTACTGGTTTAGAAATTCCTGTAACTGTGCAGAGAACGACGCCTCGTCCTCTACAATCGCAACGTGATACATAAGACTCCCCTACAACTAACGAACGCTTTGCGTTCTGATCCAATAAACATCCGCTATATCGGATAGTATTTCCTAAGTATAGCGGATTTTTCCAAAAAATTCAACGATATGTGGCAGGACGTACCGTTCCCCTTTTTACAAAAGCACTTTTTCCATCATCTTTTAAAAAATTTTGCCTTCTGCACTTTCTATCTTTGGAAACTTCATGTATAATGAGCGTATCCGGCGTCTGCGGACGGCGGTGTTAAACTGAACTGAAAGAAAAGAGGTATAACAATGGAAAGAAAAGTCGGTACCGTTTCAAGAGGTATTCGTTGTCCGATTATCCGCGAAGGAGATCAGCTTGTTGATATTGCAGTTGAGAGCGTTCTTGACGCTGCAAAAAGCGAGGGGTTCTCTCTGCGCGACCGCGACGTTATCGCACTGACAGAATCAATCGTTGCGCGGGCACAGGGAAATTATGTCTCCGTGTCTGACATCGCAGCGGACGTCAGGGCAAAGCTTGGCGGCGGCACAGTCGGCGTTATTTTCCCGATCCTATCCCGTAACCGCTTTGCGATCAACCTAAAGGGCATCGCGATGGGGTGCAGCAAGGTCGTTCTGATGTTAAGCTATCCGAGCGACGAGGTAGGAAACGCCCTGCTGACCTACGACCAGCTCGATGCCGCCGGCATCAACCCGTATTCCGATGTACTCACCTTAGAGAGATACCGTGAGCTGTTCGGCGAAAATAAGCACGAATTTACCGGTGTGGACTATGTAGACTACTATGCGGGTATCATCCGTGAAGCGGGTGCAGACGTCGAGATCATTTTCGCGAATCAGGCAAAGACCATACTAAACTATACCGACTGTGTTCTCACCTGCGATATCCATACACGCAAGCGCACCAAGCGCATCCTAAAAGAGGCGGGGGCAAAGGTTGTCTGCGGACTGGATGATATTTTGACCGCTCCGGTAAACGGCAGCGGCTACAATGCAAAGTACGGTCTGCTCGGCTCAAATAAGTCTACCGAGGATAAGATCAAGCTGTTCCCGAACGAGTGCAAGGACCTTGTCCTTGACATCCAGTCCTCCATTCTTGGGAAAACAGGAAAGCATGTCGAGGTCATGGTGTACGGCGACGGCGCGTTCAAAGACCCGCAGGGCAAGATCTGGGAGCTTGCAGATCCAGTCGTCTCCCCTGCATTTACCGACGGTCTGATCGGCACACCGAACGAATTAAAGTTAAAATATCTTGCCGACAATGATTTCGCTAATTTAAGCGGCGCCCAGCTAAAGGAAGCAATCTCCGCCAGCATCAGGTCCAAGCAGGAAAACCTTGTCGGAAATATGGCGTCGCAGGGAACGACCCCAAGACAGCTTACCGACTTAATCGGCTCTTTGTGCGACTTAACCTCAGGCTCAGGGGATAAGGGTACACCCATTATTCTGATCCAGGGATATTTTGATAACTTCACGACTGACTAATGCACGGCCACCCGCTTGCGGGTGGTCATACTTTTCATCTGTTCTCCGTAAAAAAATCTGCAGGCTTTGGGCGTCTTTGTGCGCCTCCTGCTGTAAATAGCGCTTATGAATATATTAGAATATGAAAACTATCAGGAAAAAAAATCACATGGGAATCCTCACTTTCCCTACAATACCTATCTGTGCTCCATCCCCCTTGATTTCCCGCAGGTACCGCTCCACTGGCACGACGAGCTGGAATTTATCTATGTCAAAAAGGGACGGGGTGTGATCACGATCGACTTTCTCACCTATCCGGCAGCCGCAGGAACGATCGCGCTGATCCTGCCGGGGCAGCTTCACGCGATCGCGCAATATAAACAGGAAACGATGGAATATGAAAATATTATTTTTCATCCCGATATTCTCATTTCGCGAAAAACAGATGTCTGCAGCACGGATTTTCTCTCGCCCCTGTTCTCCGGCGCACGTTTTGTTCCGCCGCTCTATCCGCCGGATGCGCCGCACTATCACGAAATCGCCGCCTGTCTGGACGCCAACGACCAGATTTGCCGCACGATGCCCTACGGCTATGAGCTGTTTTTAAAAAGCCAGCTATTTCAGCTATTTTTTGCGCTGACCAGCCGGTGTGCTCGTTCCGTTCCCACCGAGAAAAACCCGCAGGCTCTGGAGAAGATCAAGCGAATTTTAAAGTATGTGGAAAACCATTATATGCATAAAATTACGATCGCCGCCATCGCAGAGGAAGCAGGACTTAGCGCCTCCTACTTCATGAAATATTTCAAGCATATGATGGGAACATCCTTTATTGATTATCTCAATGATTACCGCCTTACGATGGCGTCAAGGCTCCTGCTCTCCTCCGACTCCTCGATCCTTGCGATCGCCGCCGAGACGGGATATGAAAATCTCTCCTACTTTAACCGTGCCTTCAAGAAAAAATTTCAGATGACGCCGCGGGAATACCGCAAAAACGGCGGATGCACCGGAAATTCCTGACATAGTCAGAATAAATTCCTGTGCATCCGCCGTTTTTATTCACTTATGGGTTATACGCTCTGCATCGGCGCTTTCGATAATGCCGCCTCATCCGCCACAACTGTCACATCCGGGTGCATCTGTAAAATAGATGCCGGAACCTCCGGTGTCACCGGGCCCCAGAATGCGCGCGCCACAATATCTGCCTTACCCTCGCCGTTTACTACGACAAGGATCTTCTTTGCCGCCATAATTGTTCCGATTCCCATCGTATATGCCTGTGTCGGCACTTCCTCGATAGACTGGAAAAATCTGGAGTTTGCCTCGATCGTGCTCTGTGTCAGATCCACGCAGTGCGTCATCTTTTCAAAGCATTCACATGGCTCGTTAAAGCCGATATGACCATTATTTCCAAGTCCGAGAAGCTGCAGATCAATGCCGCCAAGCTCGCGGATGATCCGCTCATGCTCCGCACAAGCCGCATCCGCATCCGGGTTTGTTCCGTCCGGCACATGCGTCGCCTCCTCGCGGATATTGACATGGCTGAACAGATGCTCATGCATAAAATAATAGTAGCTCTGCGGATCGGTTCTTTTCAGTCCGCGGTACTCGTCAAGATTCACGCTGGAAACCTTTGAGAAATCCAAATCTCCCTTTTTGTACCAATCGACTAACTGCTCATATGCTCCGACCGGAGTTGAACCGGTTGCAAGCCCAAGCACACAATCCGGCTTCATGATCACCTGCGCGGAAATAATATTCGCCGCCTTTCTGCTCATATCCTGATAATCCTTCGCTTTTATAATGTTCATCTCTGTGTCCTCCTGTAAAAAATTTATGTTTCCCGCGTTGCGCGGTTATCACCGTAGACTTCATCTATGTACAAAAACCCTGATTTGCGTGAAAATAGCTTTCCATTTTTGCACATTCTGTTTATAATAAGGCTGACAAGCAAAACCGTATCGAAAGGAGCCCTATGATCTATCTCATCATCACCGCCTGCATATTTGTTTCTGACCTTATGCTAAAGGCCTACATCGATAAAAAATATCCCTGCGGCTTGAAACACCCTCGCTTAAACGGAGCGATCATCCTCGAAAAGTATTATAACAGAGGAGCCGCATTAAATCTACTCTCAAAAAAACCAAATTTTTTAAAGCTGCTCCAAACGCTGCTCCTTGTTACCGTGGGCATCTTTTATTATCTCACGCTCTGCGCTTCCAAAAAGCCCCTCGCAAAAGCGGGATGCGCGCTTTTATTCGGCGGCGGCTGCAGCAATTTGCTTGACCGCTATGCAAAAGGTCACGTCGTAGACTATTTCCGCATCAATCGCGGACCGAAATGGCTAAAACGTATCATTTTTAATCTTTCTGACTTCTGCATCTTTATCGGTGCTATTTTGACTGTCTGTGCGGCAGACAGAAAAGCTACGGAGGAATCACAATGAAAAAAGAGACTTATCTTCGCCTGACAAAAATCGTTCGAGGACACCCGCGGCGCATACGTCTGATCGCTGTCTGCAACCGGCTTCTGGCGGGTATCTTTTATGTCCTCTATCCGTTGTTTTTGCTCCTTCTGCTGCTGCGCCGCCACCCGTTTCTTTTGCGCGCGGCGCTCGTTCCCGCAGTCTCCTTTGCGGCAGTGTCCGTTTTCCGCAGCTATTTAAACGTACCGCGCCCCTATGAAAAATTTGGAATTTCTCCCGTGCTCAAAAAAGATACCTCCGGCAGATCCTTTCCAAGCCGCCATGTATTTTCCGCATTTATGCTCGCAATGACTGTATTTTATCTCTATCCGCTCATCGGCTGTCTGCTGTTTGCCTGCGGCTGTCTGCTCGCCGTCATCCGTGTGATCAGCGGGGTTCATGAGCCGCGCGACGTTATCGCAGGCGCTATGATAGGAATTATCTGCGGCGTCATCGGCTATTATGTACTTTAAGCCCCCTGCGCCTCCTGCGCGGAAGCCTTGCGCCCCAGATACGCCAGAATATCTTTTCTTGTAACGATTCCGATAAAAACATTTTTATCATCCACCACGGGAACAAAGTTCTGATTCATTACCTTATCAAACAAATTCTCCATAGACTCGTCGATCTTTACCGCCTGATTATCCCTGCGGCGCGCAACTGAGGTGACAGGCATATCCTCAAGCAACTGAAGCTGCGGAAAATTCCTGTCCTTTAAAAACCACAGCAGATCGCCCTCCGTGATCGTTCCAATATATTTCCCGTCCGCTCCAAGCAGCGGAATCGCCGTATATCCGTGGTGCTCCATCTTCTCCAAAACCTGACGCATGGTATCGGTATCCTCCACATGTGCGACCTCCTCCTTTGGCGTCAAAAAAAATAGTATATTCATATGTTTCCTTTCGTCTCTTTCTTTTTGATAACCTTTAGTCTGGTAAATTCCTCCCTCTCCTTTTCCTCAAGATACTCCTGAATTTCCTTTTCAAGAAGCTCGTATTTTGGAATCGTGATATGAGAGAGCGCATTTGCCCGCTTTTGTGTCTTTTTGATGTGATAGGCGAGACGATATGCGGAATTTTCAATTTCTGCGAGGCGTATCGTAAGCTCCTTCACCTGCTCAAACTGCTGGCATGCCTCATCCAGGGACAGCTTGGTATGATAAAAGGAATAGGCGGGCTTCCGCTCACCCTTCTCATACTCTACCTTTGGAATCTCTGTTCCCATCACACTGCGCCGCTTGATCCGTATGGAATGCTCGACGGGAACACAGAGTGCGATCTCCTCCACCTCGTGAATGCCCATCTGGATATTTGCGCGCTGCAAAGCACGGTATGCGTTCGTAAATGTCGTGTCTATTTGCTCCTGAAGCTCGGAGGCTTCTGCGATCAGCTCCATCAGCTCGCGTATCAAAATATTTCTTTTTTTATCCATGAGCTCATAGCCCTCTCTTGAGAGGGCAAGCGCATTCTTTGCCAGAATCAGATTGCCCTTCGTTGGAAATGTATTTGGATCCATGCCGCCCTCCCGCTATTCCCAGTATTTTTCCAGTATCCTCGTATCGATACGGTCAAGCTCCTCCCGCGGCAGGATATGCAAAAGCCTCCATCCGATCGCAAGCGTCTCCTCGATCGTGCGATTCTCATTCCTTCCCTGTCCGACAAACTCCTGTTCAAACGCCGTGCCGAACCGGAGATACTTCTTGTCGATCGGCGATAGCTCATCCTCCCCGATAACGCTCGCCAGATCCCGCGCCTCGCCCACACGCGCATAGGAGGAGAATAGCTGGTTCGCCACGTCCTGATGATCCTCTCTTGTATATTTTGCTCCGATCCCGTCCTTCATCAGACGAGACAGCGAGGGCAGCACATTGATCGGCGGATAGATGGTTTTCTGATGCAGCGCCCGCTCCAATACGATCTGTCCTTCCGTAATATAGCCCGTCAGGTCAGGAATCGGATGCGTAATGTCGTCGTTTGGCATCGTAAGAATCGGAAGCTGCGTCACAGAGCCTGAGGAACCCTGCACGATCCCCGCCCTTTCATAGATCGCCGCAAGTTCGCTGTAAAGATACCCCGGATAACCCTTGCGGCTTGGGATCTCTCCCTTTAAGGAAGAAACCTCGCGCAGCGCCTCCGCAAAGGAGGTCATATCCGTAAGGATCACCAGAATGTGCATATTCTTCTCAAACGCCAGGTATTCCGCGGCGGTCAGCGCCACCTTTGGTGTGATCAGACGCTCAACGACAGGATCATTGGACAGATTTAGAAACATCGCCACATGCGCGCTTGCCCCGCACTCCTCGAAGGTACGCTTGAAGTATTCCGCCACGTCATATTTTACGCCCATCGCGGCAAATACGATCCCAAACTCCTCCCCGCTGTCATCTCCCAGACTTGCCTGCTCCACGATCTGTGCCGCCAGCTCGTCATGCGGCAGACCGTTGCCAGAAAAGATCGGCAGCTTCTGCCCGCGGATCAAGGTCGTTAGCGCATCCATCGCAGAGATGCCTGTCCTGATATAATTTCTTGGATATTCCCTGCTGCAGGGATTCATCGGTTGACCGTTGACGTTGCGGTACTCCTTTGCCTTGATCGGACCAAGACCGTCGATCGGTCTGCCAAGCCCGTTAAAGGTACGTCCCAAAAGCTCCTCCGATAATCCAAGCTCCATGGGATGACCGGTCAGTCTTGTATGCGTATTTAACAGCGACATCTGTGCCGTACTCTCAAATACCTGAATGACTGCATGATCCTCATTGATCTCAACGATGCTCCCCAGCTTCTTCTCCCCGCCGTCTGCTATGGAAAATTCAACAATCTCATCATAAAAGGCGCCTCTGACGCCCTCAAGTACGATCAGCGGACCATTGATCTCACTCAGCCCTAAATATTCAATCGCCATACTCTTTTACCCTTTCGCTATGATCTGCTATGCATTGGTCTCCAGCAAATGCTGATAAAATTCCTCGATCATATCATCATAAGCACGAAATTTCTCCAGCTCCTTATTGGGCACATCATATTTGATCGCAATGATCTTCTCAAATACATCACTCTCCCTAAGAAGCGCCATCGGCATATTGCGCTCGATCAACTCCTTGCACCGCTCGTACAGATGAAGGATCACCTCCATCATCCGAAGCTGCTTTTCCATCGGGACGAACGTGTCATCGGCATGAAACGCATTCTGCTGTAAAAATCCAAGACGTATCACACGCGCAATTTCAAGCACCAGCTTTTGATCGTCCGGCAGCACATCACTTCCGATCAGCTTGACGATCTCATTCAAACGGTTCTCGGTCGTCAAAATATTCAGAAGCTGATTTCTGCAATAAATAAAATTTCCGCCTACATTCTCATGATACCATGACGCCAGATCGTTCATATATTCCGAATAGCTTGTCAGCCAGTTGATCGCCGGATAATGTCTCGCATAGGCAAGCGATTTATCAAGCGCAAGAAAGCAGCGCACAAACCGCTTGGTGTTCTGCGTCACAGGCTCTGAAAAATCACCGCCCTGCGGTGACACTGCTCCAATGATCGTCACGCTTCCCTCTGTGCCGTTTAAATTCTC
>Garnier_p1__coassemble_211_pt1 | contig 69890 bp, 58 predicted proteins | sample Garnier_p1__metabat2_high_PE_021 | metagenome-assembled genome bin Garnier_p1 | reverse complement strand
TGGAAAGCTATGGTTATCTGGATAATGGGAAAAATGTGCTTGAGGTCTTTGCAGACGGAGGGAAGCCGGAGGACGGTATCTGGCGGGAGTCCATTACGGATGATATGGAGGTACAGGATTATCTGCTTGTTTATTATCATCCGTGGGACGCCAATTATCTTGGCTATCTGACAGTCACCTATGACAAGGAAGCCTATGCGGCAGAGGTTACCAGACTTTTGGATTATCCGTCTACGGAGTATCTCGGAAATTATGGAGCTTCGGGTTTTACGGATTATGAGGTGCTTGCGATGCACGCGGACGACAGTGGATTTGTCTATGCGCTGACAGATGGGAAGGACACGATCATTTATGTGGGAATGATATTTCCCGGTTACAGTATGGATATAGAATATGAGGAATATATGCCGGAGGAATATATGCCGGAGGGACTGGACATCGGTGAGGATAACCCGACAAAGCAGAAGAAAACAGAGAGGTGGGCGCAGTGATGCGTCCGCCTCTCTGGCGTTTTTTTGAAATAAGAGAGGATCGCGAAGCGTGTCGCTCGTTGTTTTGGGAAGTTCCTGGTGTTGCAAACACGATTGACCGGGTTGTGATTAAGTTACGGAAGCTGCTATCTTCTTTTGTTATAGTGTGGGCAGAACAAGGAGGAGGAATACGATGGCAAAAAGAAAAGCGAGTGTCTGTACGACGGATTGTGTCGCCTGCGGCTGCTGCATGAAGGTTTGTCCGCGCAGTGCGATCACAATTCCAAGAGGTATTTATGCTGCGGTAGATGAGGCGCTCTGTGTGGGCTGCGGGAAATGTGCAAAGGAGTGTCCGGCAAGTGTGATTTCCATGAGGGAGGTGACAGCGTGAAAACAAAAAAGAAATGGTATGATTATTTGTGGGTTGTCTCCCTCGCCTACCTGATACTTGGATTTTTTAATATCCTGTTTGCGTGGCTTGGACTGCTGTGCTTTTTTATTCCGCTGATCATTTCACTGGCAAAAGGAAATAAGGCATACTGCAACAGATATTGCGGCAGAGGGCAGCTTTTTGGGCTGATCGGGGGAACGTTTGGGCTTTCCAGAAAAAAGGATGTTCCGAGATGGATGAAATCCAAGTATTTCCGTTACGGATTTTTAATATTCTTTTTTATTATGTTCTTTCTCATGCTCTGGAACACCTATCTGGTGTTTGCCGGAGCACAGGATTTAAAGCAGATTGTGACGCTGCTGTGGACATTTAAGGTGCCGTGGCGCTGGGCGTACCACGGGACGGTTCTCTCGGAGGGCGTGGCGCAGTTTGCATTTGGCTTTTACAGTGTGATGCTGACATCCACAATACTTGGATTTTTTACAATGATTCTGTTTAAGCCGCGTTCTTGGTGCGTCTATTGCCCGATGGGAACGATGACGCAGTTGATATGCAAAGCAAAAAATAATATGGGAGGTAAGGAATCATGAAGGTATTGATCGTAGGAGGAGTAGCGGGAGGCGCATCGGCGGCGGCAAGGCTGCGGCGTCTGGATGAGACGGCGCAGATCATTATTTTGGAGCGGGGAGACTATGTTTCCTTTGCAAACTGCGGTCTGCCGTATTTTATCGGAGGAGAGATCACCGATAAAGAGGCGCTGACGCTGCAGACGCCGGAGAGCTTTCGGGCGAGATTTGACATTGACGTGCGCGTGCGAAATGAGGTTACGGCGATCCATGCGGAGAAAAAGACGGTTGCCATTCGGAATCTGGAAACAAATGCGGAATACGAGGAGAGTTATGATAAGCTGATCCTCTCTCCGGGTGCAAGTCCTATACTGCCGCCGATTCCGGGAGCCGATCTGCCGCATGTGTTTACACTACGGAATGTTCCGGACACATTTGCGATTAAAGCTTATATAGAAGAAAAGCATCCGAAAACGGCTGCCGTGATCGGCGGGGGCTATATCGGTGTGGAGATGGCGGAAAATCTAAAGCGCGCAGGACGGGAGGTTTCGGTTGTGGAGCTTGCTGACCACCTGATTGCACCGCTCGACTTCGACATGGCAGCGGATGTACACCGCTATGTCAAGGAGGCAGGCATTGCGCTGTACCTCAATAATGGCGTAGTATCGATCAGCGAGCATGAGGTTCAGCTTCAAAACGGAAGTGTTCCGGCGGAGCTTGTGCTGATGTCTGTGGGAGTGCGTCCGGAGTCGGCGATTGCAGACGCTTGCGGCATTGCCCGGAACGGACGCGGAAGTATTCTTGTAAACAGCCGGATGGAGACAAATGTTGCGGATATTTATGCTGTGGGTGACGCTGTTGAGGTGCAGAACTTTGTGAGCAAGGAGGCGGCGTTTCTTCCTCTGGCAGGTCCGGCAAATAAGCAGGGGCGTATTGCGGCGGACAATATCTGCGGGATTGCGTCGGAGTATACGGGAACGCAGGGCTCGGCGGTTGCAAAGCTGTTTGACATGACGATCGCTTCGACAGGATTAAATGAGAAATCGGCGCAGGCGGCAGGAATCACATACGATAAAACCTATCTGTATTCCGGTTCACATGCTGGATACTATCCGGGCGCGACCAATATGTCGATCAAAGCGCTGTGGGATAAGGAGACAAAAAAACTGCTCGGCGCGCAGATTGTCGGTTTTGACGGCGTGGATAAGCGCATGGATGTGCTGGCGGCGGCAATCCGCTTCGGTGCAAAGGTGACAGACCTGACAGAGCTTGAGCTATGCTACGCGCCGCCGTTTGGCAGTGCAAAGGATCCGGTAAACATGCTGGGCTTTGTGGCGGAAAATATTGTGACGGGAAAGGTGAAGCAGTTTTTCTGGGATGAGGTGGAGAAGCTTCCCCGTGACGGAAGCTTGACGCTGCTGGATGTCCGTACAAAGATGGAAGTATCACATGGAAAGATCGATGGGTTTTACAATATCCCGCTTGACGGGCTGCGGGAGCATTTGGACGAAATTCCAAAAGACAAACCGGTGTATGTACATTGCCACAGCGGACTGCGCAGTTATATTGCATGCCGGATTTTGCAGGGCAGAGGGTATGACTGCTACAATCTTGCCGGCGGCTATCGGTTGTATGAGACCGTGGCGCATGAGGGCAAGGTTGCGGATTATTCGTGCCGGGAATGTAAGTAAATAATAAAATAAAATGAGGGACGCTGTCTGGTTTTCTGGGCGGCGTCCTTCGTTTTTACATAATTTTTACATAACCATGCATTTGCATTTTACATTGCTGCGTTAGAGTATCTCATGTCGACAGGAAAGAAAAATATAAACGAGGCGGAAAAGAAGCTTCCGCGAATGGAAAGACATGGAGGATTTCAAAATGAAAAAGAAAATTATGAGTATGTTTTTAACAGGAGTATTAGCGGCAGGTATGCTGGCAGGATGCGGAAATAATACAGATACCACGGCAGACGCCGGAGCAGATGCGGCAGGCGCACAGACATCCGGTGCAGCGGACACGACACAGCCGGAGGAAGGAAGCCAGACAGCGGGCGATTTTGACACCGCAGAATATGTTTCGGTATATTCGAGAGAGGATGGTTCAGGCACAAGAGGTGCGTTTATCGAGCTGTTCGGCATTGAGGAAAAGGACGAGAGCGGAGAGAAGGTCGACAACACAACGGTTGAAGCGGTTATCACAAACAGCACGGATGTTATGCTGACCTCCGTGGCAAGCGATACCTACGGTATTGGCTATGTATCTCTTGGTTCTCTGGACGAGAGTATTGTAAAGGCAGTCAACATTGACGGAGCGGAGGCTACCGTAGAAAACATCAAGAGCGGAGCGTATACGATCGCAAGACCGTTCAACATTGCCACAAGCGGCGAGGTGAGCGAGGCGGCGCAGGACTTCATCAACTATATTATGAGCGCAGAGGGACAGGCGGTTGTCACGGAGAGCGGCTACATCGGTTCGGATGACGGCGCGCCGTTTGAGTCAAACGGTGCAAAGGGTAAGGTTGTTATCGGCGGTTCTTCTTCTGTATCTCCGGTAATGGAAAAGCTGATCGAGGCATATAAGGCGCTGAATGCAAGCGTGGAGATAGAACTTCAGACAAGCGATTCTACCACAGGTATGACAGGAGCAATGGACGGAACGCTTGACATCGGAATGGCTTCGCGTGAGCTGAAGGATACAGAGATTGAAGGCGGTCTGACCGGAATGGCGATTGCAATGGACGGTATTGCAGTCATTGTAAATCCGGCAAATCCGACAGAGGATCTCACTGCTGAGAATGTAAAGGGAATCTTCACCGGCGAGATCACAAACTGGGACGGATTAAACTAGACAGACAAAACAGCATAGGCGAAAAGACCGGATGTGAGTGATCCGGTCTTTTCGCCCGATAAATCATCTGCAGAGAAAAAGGAGATTTCAATGGAGAATATCAAGCGGAGTACGGTAAAGGAAAAGCTGATGGAGCTTGTATTCCTGATGACGGCAGTTTTTTCCATTTTAGCGGTCGCGCTGATTTGCATCTTCCTCTTTGTAAACGGAATACCGGCAATGAAGGAAATCGGGTTTTTGGATTTTTTGACCGGAACACAATGGAAACCGGGGAATGATAAATACGGAATTTTTCCGATGATACTCGGAAGTATTTATGTGACAGGGGGTGCTTTGATCATCGGAGTGCCGATTGGAATACTGACATCTGTTTTTATGGCAAAATTCTGTTCTGCAAAATTGTATAGGTTCTTAAAACCGATTGTCAATCTGATGGCAGGAATCCCGTCGATCGTCTACGGATTTTTTGGACTGGTCGTGCTCGTACCTTTTATAAGAGAGCACTTTCAGAGCAGGGGACAGAGTATTTTATGTGCGGCGATCCTGCTAGGCATCATGATACTGCCGACGATCATTGGCGCGTCCGAGCCCGCGATACGGGCAGTGGATCAAAGCTATTATGAGGGAGCGCTGGCGCTTGGAGCAACGCATGAGAGAAGTGTGTTTACCGTTCTCCTTCCGGCTGCGAAATCCGGTATTTTTGCGGCAGTCGTCCTCGGTGTCGGCCGTGCGCTCGGGGAGACGATGGCGGTTATGATGGTTGTCGGCAACCAGCCGCGCGTGACCCACAATATGCTGGAGGGCATCCGTACTCTGACGACGAATATTGTCATGGAAATGGGCTATGCGACCGATCTGCACCGCGAGGCGCTGATCGCGACCGGAGTTGTTCTGTTTGTATTTATTTTGATCATTAATTTTTGCTTTTCCATGATTAAGCGAAGCAGGAAGGAGTAGACGCGGATGGATAAGAAAATAAAGCCAATCAATCAAATGTCCGTCAAGGACAGGATCAGATCGTACACCAGACATCCGGGCTCGTTTGTGCTCCTTTTGCTGGTGGGAATCGCCGCGGTCATCACGGTGATCACCCTGCTGTTTCTGGTGGGTTATATTCTGGTGAACGGACTGCCCTATCTAAAGCCGAGCCTTTTTGCGTGGGAATATAATTCGGACAACGTATCTATGATGCCTGCGATCGTCAATACGATTCTGATGGTGTTTCTTGCATTGCTGTTTTCCGTTCCGTTTGGTATCGGCGCAGCCATTTATCTGGTGGAGTATGCAAAAAAAGGAAATAAGCTGGTTGAGGTCGTGCGCCTGACGGCGGAGACGCTTACGGGTATTCCGTCGATCATTTACGGACTGTTCGGTATGCTGTTTTTTGTTATTGCGCTTGGGTGGAGCTATTCCATGCTTGCGGGAGCGATGACGCTTGCGATCATGGTACTGCCGACGGTTATGCGCACCACGGAGGAGGCGCTGATCTGTGTGCCGCTCTCCTATCGGGAGGGAAGCTTTGGGCTTGGCGCGGGTAAGCTCCGTACGATTTTTAAAATTGTGCTTCCGGCTGCAATGCCGGGCATTCTCTCCGGCGTGATCCTCTCGATCGGACGTATTGTCGGCGAGACGGCGGCGCTCATCTACACGGCAGGTACGATGACGGGTATGGCGGGCGTGATGAATTCGGGACGTACGCTGGCGATCCATATGTATGTACTCTCCAATGAGGGACTTCACAAAAACGAAGCGAACGCAACGGCAGTTGTCCTTTTATTTATTGTACTTATCATCAACGGCGTGTCCTCGCTTCTGGCAAAAAAGCTTGAGGCGTCGAAGGCATAGGGACAGGAAGGAAACAGGAAATGGCAGAAAAATTTCAGATCAAAGACTTAAATCTCTATTACGGAGATTTTCACGCATTAAAAAACATCAACATGAATATCCGGGAAAAAGAGATTACCGCGTTTATCGGTCCATCCGGCTGTGGAAAATCAACCTTTATCAAATGCTTAAACCGCATGAACGATCTTGTGGAGGGCTGTAAAATTACGGGAGAGATCCGTCTTGACGGAGAGGACATCTATGGTGGTGCGGACGTGAACCTGCTTAGAAAGCGCGTCGGCATGGTATTCCAGAAACCGAATCCGTTTCCGATGAGCATTTATGACAATATCGCCTACGGACCGCGGACACACGGGATCCGTTCCAAGGCAAAGCTGGATGAGATTGTGGAAAAATCCCTGCGGGATGCGGCAATCTGGGATGAGGTGAAGGATCGCCTGAAAAAAAGTGCGCTAGGTATGTCGGGCGGGCAGCAGCAGCGTCTGTGTATTGCAAGAGCGCTTGCAGTAGACCCGGAGGTGATCTTGATGGATGAGCCAACCTCTGCGCTCGATCCGATCTCCACCTCAAAGATTGAGGATCTGGCGATTGAATTAAAGAAAAAATATACGATTATTATGGTAACGCACAATATGCAGCAGGCAGTCCGCGTATCGGACAAGACAGTCTTTTTCCTGCTGGGAGAGGTGATCGAGAGCGGTGAGACAGAAAAGCTGTTTTCCGTACCGCAGGATAAGCGGACAGAGGATTATATTACCGGACGCTTTGGATGATGAGGGAGGAGTAGCATGAGGAACAGATTTGACAGACAGTTATTAGAGCTTAACAATGAATTGATCCATATGGGTAGCTTGATCGAGCGTGCGATAGAAATGGGAATTTCCGGTCTTGTTAAGCAGGATGTTGAGAAGGCGAGGATGGCGATTGTCTTTGATACGGAAATTGACGAGCAGGAAAAGGCAGTGGAGGCATTATGTATGAAGCTGCTCCTGCAGCAGCAGCCGGTGGCAAAGGATTTGCGTCTGATCTCTGCGGCATTAAAAATGATCACGGATATGGAGCGCATCGGCGATCATGCAGCGGATATTTCGGAGATGACAATTCTGATGGCGGATTCTGCTTATGAGCGCAGCGAGCTTAATATTGACCTTGTCGAGAGCATGGCAAAGGAAACCACCGATATGGTGATCAAGAGTGTCGATGCTTTTGTAAATAAAGACTTGGAATTAGCGCGCAAGGTCATTGCGCAGGATGACGTTGTTGATGATCTTTTCGCAGAGTTTAAACAGCAGCTCATCCGCAAGATCAGTGAAAATGTACAAAACGGGGAGCAGGCAACCGATATGCTGCTCGTGGCAAAATATTTTGAGCGCATCGGCGACCATGCAACGAATATTGCCGAATGGGTCATCTATTCGATCACCGGCGTGCATGAGGATTAAGACTGGCGTTTTATAAAAATTTTGGCAGCTCCTTTGATTGTGATTGCAAAACACGAAAAAATATATTATAAATGAAGTATATGCATATTTTTGGGCAATGCCCAAACACAGATTAAAGGAGAAAAAAATGGATATTTTCGGAGTACTAACCCTGATCGGCGGCTTGGCGCTGTTTCTTTACGGTATGAACGTCATGGGAGCCGGCTTGGAGAAGATGTCTGGCGGCAAGCTGGAGCAGCTCTTGGAAAAGCTGACCTCGAATCCGCTTAAGGCGGTGTTGCTGGGAGCCGGTGTTACGGCAGTCATTCAGTCCTCATCGGCAACGACGGTTATGGTCGTCGGTTTTGTAAATTCCGGCATTATGAAGCTTTCGCAGGCAATCGGGATTATCATGGGCGCGAACATTGGTACGACAATCACTGCATGGCTGCTCAGCTTAACGGGTATTGAGGGCAGCAGCTTTTTTATGCAGATGCTAAAGCCGTCCTCCTTTGCGCCGATCCTTGCGCTTGTCGGCATTATTTTTATCATGAGCGGCAAGAGCGACAAGAAGAAGGATCTGGGCAGCATTTTACTTGGGTTTACGGTGTTGATGACGGGAATGGACATGATGAGCGGGGCGGTAAAGCCGCTTGCGGATGTGCCGGAGTTCACCAATATCTTAACGATGTTTGACAACCCCGTATTCGGCGTAATCGCGGGTGCGGTGCTGACCGGAATTATCCAAAGCTCCTCTGCCTCGGTCGGCATTTTACAGGCGCTGTCCGTGACGGGAGTATTTACCTTTAGCTCGGTGATCCCAATCATCATGGGACAGAATATCGGTACCTGTGTGACGGCGATGATTTCGGCAGTCGGCGCAAATAAGGGCGCGCGGCGTACGGCGTTTGTACACCTTTATTTTAATCTGATCGGAACGCTGCTGTTTTTGACAGTGTATTTTATAGGAAATGCAATCATCGGATTTTCATTTGCGGATCAGGTAGTCGGTGAAGTCGAGATCGCGCTGATCCACACGATTTTTAACGTATTTACCACCCTGGTGCTTCTCCCGTTCACAAAGGTGCTGGAGAAGCTGGCATATTTAACGATTCCGCTGGGAGAGGACGAGCAGCATGTGAAGGGAGACACGTTTGCGGTATTGGACGAGCGTTTCTTAAATTCTCCGGCGTTTGCAATCGAGCAGTGCCGCACGCTGATCAGCCAGATGGCAGAGATGACGCGAGACAGCTTCTTAGAGGCAATGGAGGTACTGGAGGTCTATGCGCAGGACAAGGCGGATGACGTGATCAAAAAGGAAAATATGGTCGATGCGTATACGGACAAGGTAGGCGCATATTTAACGAGGCTAAACGGAGAGGACTTATCTGCCGGCGACAGTCTTAAGGTCACGACGATGCTGCATTGTATTACGGATTTTGAGCGGATCTCCGATCACGCGATCAATGTGGTGGAGATTGCGCAGCAGATGCAGAAGGAGGAAGCGGGCTTCTCCAAGAAGGGCAAGGAAGAAGTGACGGTTTACGGAGAAGCCGTTGCCGATATTTTAAGGCGTACGACGGATGCGTTTGTACAAAATGACCAGAGGCTTGCACATACGGTGGAGCCGTTGGAGGAGGTTATTGACGAGCTTAACAAGGTAGTCAAAAAGCATCACATGAAGCGGCTGCGCAAAGGAAAGTGCACAATCGAGATGGGACTGATGCTCTCTGATCTTGCGATGAACTATGAGCGTGTTGCAGACCATTGCTCCAACATCGCAGTTTACATGATGCAGGTTAAGGATTCCCAACTGGAGGAGCACAGCTTTACCGAGCAGCTTGACGCAAAGGAGAGCGAGGAGTTTGTGCGCTTGCTGGACGAGTTCGGCAAGAAATATCAGCTATAAAAGCGGCGGAAGATGAGAGCATATGGCAGCGATTTATATTGTAGAGGATGATACGAACATTAGTGAGATTGAGCGCTATGCACTAAAAAACAGCGGCTACGAGACGGAGGAATTTTCGTGCGGGCAGCAGTTGTTTTTAAGGCTTAGGGAGGCGCAGCCGGCGCTGATTCTCTTAGACATTATGCTTCCCGACGAGGATGGACTTGACATTCTCCTAAAACTGCGCGCCGACCCGGCAACAGCGGCGCTGCCTGTTATTTTAGTGACGGCAAAGGGCAGCGAGATCGATAAGGTCAAGGGACTTGATCTCGGAGCGGATGATTATATTACAAAGCCGTTTGGCATTATGGAGCTTGTTTCGCGCGTGAAGGCGCTGCTGCGCAGGACGCAGAAGGAGGACGGAAAGACGAGGCTTACCTGCGGCGGGATACTGCTGGATAACGAAAAGCACGCCGTTTTTCTGGACGGAGCGCCGTGTGAATTGACCTATAAGGAATTTGAGCTGCTCAAATATCTGATGATCAATCAGGGCATTGTGCTCTCAAGAGACAAGCTTATGGATCAGGTCTGGGGCTTTGAATATGAGGGAGAGAGCCGGACGGTAGACATGCACATTAAGACACTGAGGCGAAAGCTTGGGGATTATGCCTCCTGCATCAAAACAGTGCGAAACGTAGGGTATATGATCGAATGAAAAAGAAACTGAATGCAAGGTTTATGTTGATTGCGGCAATCGCCATTGTGGCGACTGCCGCTTGTGCTATCATTCTGTTTTACAGCATTTTGATAGAACAGATTTTTGAGGATTTGAAAGCGAATGCGCACGTCGTGGCGCTGATGGGAGCGTCGGACATCGCGGAAAATGAAAATGAGCAGTTGGCAGGAGACGGTCTGCGCATCACACTGGTGAATGAGGCGGGAGAGGTGCTCTATGACAGCCAGGAGGATGAAGCAGGTATGGAAAATCATAAAGCGCGTCCGGAGATTGCGCTTGCATTTTCCGAGGGGGAGGGACGCGGAATGCGAAGGTCTGCGACCTCTCTGAAGCATAGTTTTTATTATGCGACGCTGCTGTCGGACGGAAACGTGCTGCGTGTCGGAAAGACAAGCGACAGTATTTATCATCTGCGTCTGCGCATGATGTTTTTGATCGCTGCGGTAGGGGTGGTTGTCTTTGCCGTCTGCGTCTTTTTTGCAAAGCGTCTGACTAAGCGTATAGTCGCGCCGATCGAAAAGCTGGCGTCGAACATCACGCTTGTGGATGAGGGCGAGGTGTACGAGGAGATGCAGCCGTTTGTCGCGACGATCAAGCAGCAGCATATCGACATTTTAAACCATGCGAAGCTGCGGCAGGAATTTACGGCAAATGTTTCGCATGAGTTAAAAACGCCGCTGACAGCAATTTCCGGTTATGCGGAGCTGATCGCGAGCGGGATGACGAACGAGACGGATACAAAGCACTTTGCGGATGAGATACATCGGGGCGCGGAGCGTTTGCAGAGACTGATCAATGATATTCTCAAGCTGTCGGAGCTGGACGATGAGAGTCTGAAGCTGGAATTTGAGCCGTTGGATCTGTATGAGCTGGGAAGGAACTGTATGGCGCAGATGCAGCTTCCGGCACAAAAGCATGAGGTGGCGATTGCGCTGGAAGGAGAACCGACTGTCATAAACGGAAGCAAGACGCTTTTGGAGGAGCTTTTTTATAATTTGTGCAGTAATGCGGTGCGTTACAACCGACCGGGCGGAACAGTCACAATGTGGATCGGCATGGAAAACAGCCGTCCGGTATTTTGTATAAAGGATACGGGGATCGGGATTCCAAAGGAGCATCAGGAGCGCATTTTTGAGCGGTTTTACCGGGTGGATAAGAGCCGTTCAAAGTCTACCGGGGGAACGGGGCTTGGGCTTGCGATCGTAAAGCATATCGTTGCGCAGCACGATGCGCAGCTAGAATTAAAAAGCGAGGAAAATATCGGAACAGAAATCAGGATATTATTTTAGGGCGGTAAAAATCATGCTTGACAAACAAATAAAAAAGTAGTATTTTCAAAATGAACAGTGTTCAATTTGCGAGGTGTGTATGAATAAGACAGTAACAACCGAACAGGATATTTTAAGAGTCAGCCGCCGCATGGTGCTTGAGGAAGGGATTTTAGCGTTCAGCATGAGAAGTGTGGCAAAGGCGTGCGGTGTGGCGGTAGGCTCCTTGTACAATTATTTTCCGTCAAAGTCCGGTTTGCTTGGAGCGACGATAGAAAGCATTTGGAGAGAGATTTTTCTGCCGTTTGAGCAGCATGAGGAATTTGACGGCTTTGCCGATTGTGTTTCATGTATGTTCGACACGATTTTGGCGGGCAATCAAAAATATCCGGGGTTTTTAAATATACATTCCCTTCATTTTGTTTCCTCTGAGAAGGAGGAGGGACGTCAGCAGATGGATCGTTATTTCTCCCGTCTGCAGGAGCGAATGCTGACCGTTTTAAAAAATGATCCTGCTGTCCGTCAAGGGGCATTTTCCACGGAATTATCAATGGAGACATTCACGGATTACAGCTTTACCCTGCTGATCACCATACTGGTAAGGCAGCATGAGGATTGTACGGAATTATTGCAGATGATCAGGAATTGCATTTATTAGAGCGTAAAGGAGGATGAATTATTTTGGTAAAAAACAGAGTTTTATTATTAATTGCAGGAATTGTCTGGCTGATCGCCGGCGTGAACATCGTGCGTATCGGACTGTTAGCATATACGGGAAATCTGTCATTGCTTCGCCTGGTATGTTCGGCGCTTATTTATTTCGCTTTTTGGCTGATGGTATTTAAAAAGCTTGTTGTAAAGCACACGGTGCGCATTCATCAATATGAAACGGAGAAACAATACTTTTGGAATTTTTTTGATCTCAAGTCATTTTGTATCATGGCATTTATGATGACGCTTGGCATTGTGATCCGAAGCTTTCATCTTATGCCGGATGTATTTATCGCCGTCTTTTATACAGGACTCGGTCTGGCGTTGATGTCGGCAGGCGTAAAATTCAGTGTAAACTATGTACAGTATGATCGATAAAGGAGAGAATGAGTATGCAGGCAATCGTTGAAACATTATTTGACGCTTTATATTTAGTAGGAGTTGTTGTTCTTGGGATCATTATGATCCTAAAATGTCAGGGAATTAAGCAGTATCGCTTTTTTGGCATTATGGCGGTCGTCCTGGGTGTGGGAGATTCCTTTCATTTAGTTCCAAGGGCATATGCGCTCTGCACGACGGGCTTGGAAAATTATACAGTGGCATTGGGAATCGGAAAATTTATCACATCCATCACGATGACGATTTTTTATATTCTTTTGTATTATATCTGGCGGATACGTTATCAGATCAAAGGAAAAGGTCAGATAACAGTTTGGGTCTATGTTCTGGCAGCGCTTAGAATTGTCTTATGTCTGTTTCCGCAGAACGGCTGGCTTAAGGCGGACGCCTCCCTCTTGTGGGGCATTTATCGGAACATCCCGTTTACAATCATGGGATTGCTGATCATTGTCTTATTTTATAAAAGTGCAAAAGAGACGCAGGATGAGATGTTTCGCCATATGTGGCTGACAATCGTTTTAAGCTTCGGATTCTATTTGCCGGTCGTTTTGCTTGCAGACCGTATACCGATGATCGGGATGCTGATGATCCCGAAAACCTGCGCGTATGTATGGACGGTGCTCATCGGATACCGGGCAATGAAAAAGGAAACCGCAGGATGATAGATTTTAAAATCAAATAAAAAAATTTCCTCATCGCAAAAGAAATGTGATACAATAGTAAGATAGTAAAAAGTTGTGTCAGTTGCGAAAGGAGCAGTCATGTTTTCAACGGCAGATATTCGGGAGTCGACGTACGGATCGGCTTATCGCAGGGGAAAAGAAATTTATGAGACGGGTGGAGTCTTTGATTTTTCTTATGAGCTGTATCTGGAGCATGAACTGCCGATGGCAGAGCTGTCTGCAAGGGTGCGGGGAAATATGCAGGAGTACTACCATGTCAGTGCGTCCGTGGATGAAGAATTTGCGGATGTCGCGTCCTGTCATTGTGAATGCGAGGCATTTTACAATTACGACGGATCGTGCAAGCACTGCGTGGCAGTACTTTTTGCGTATGTAAACCGCAGAGAGGCGGCAGAGCTTTTGCGCATCAAAAAAGGTAAGGAGAAGGCAGTCGGCGCGGCGGAGCTTCAGACACCGAAAGCGCTCAAACGGCTGCTTGGTCACTATGCAGCAAATGCCGACGTTTCCTATCTGATCCCGCAGAGCGTATACGAAAAGGTCGAGCTTTTGCCCTATTTTCAGCTCAGATATGGTTATGCCACCGTCGAATTTAAGATCGGAATAGAGCAGAAGTATGTGCTTAAAAATATTTCTGCGTTCCTGCATGCCATCGAACAGAAGGAAAAGGTGCATTACGGAAAGAAGCTTGATTTTTATCACAGCAGGGAGGCGTTTACGAAGGAGGCGTGGCGGCTGATCGAATTTTTGCAGGCGCAGGAGGAGGACAAGCGCCGCCGGTCAAAATATCATGCCTATTATGTGTATGAGGCAAGCTATGAGCGGGTAATGGAATTGGATGAGGTCGCAATCGACCGTTTTTTTAAGGCGGTAGGGGACGGGGAGTTTTACGGAGAGCTTGGAAATAACGAGCAGATGCTCTGTCATTTTGCACCGGAGGAGAAAAAGCCGAAGCTTACGATCCGCATGGGCGCTGCCGGTATTTTTTTGCAGCTTGAGGAGCTTTCCGTGATACGCGGGAGCAGGCGCTATTATTTTTATGAGGAGGAAACGATTTTCCGTGCCCCTGTCGGCTTAAAGGGTGAGGTCGGAGAGTTTTTTGACTATATCGAGAGACAGGCGGACGGGGCGTGCTATCTGGCTGCGCAGGAGCTGCCGGCTTTTTGCCGTGATCTGCTGCCTCTTTTGCGTGAGAATTTCTGTGTCAGTGCCGAGGGCTTTGACGAGAGCCTCTATATTCCCAAGAAGCCTGAGTTTGAGCTATACCTTGATAAGCAGGATAATCAGGTGATAGGTGCAAAGCTTTTGGCGGTCTATGGAGACAAAAAGTATAATGTCTTAAAGAGACCGGAGGAGGGAGAGGTGCGGGAGCTTGCGGAGGAGCTTCGGGTGCGCAGTCTGGTGGAGCCGTATTTTAACGGGTTTGGGATGGGCGACACGGTGTTTGTCTTGTCGCATGACGAGGAGCTTTTATATGAGCTTTTGACGGGAGGACTGCAGCGGCTATCCGCTTACATGGCGATTTATACCTCGGAGGAATTTCGCGGTCTTCGGGTGATCGCGCCGCCTGCGGTTTCTGTCGGTGTCGCGTTAAAGAGCGATCTGCTGGAGCTTACGCTCAGCTCAAAGGAGATGAAGCCGGAGGAGTTGGCATATCTTTTGACAAAATATGACAGGAAAAAGAAATATATCCGCTTAAAAAACGGGGAGTTTCTGGAGCTTGGAGACGACGGGATCGGGCTTTTGGCGGAGCTTAGAGAGACGCTGCATTTAACGGAGGCGAAGCTGAAGAGCGGCTGCGTGCAGATACCTAAGTACCGCGCCATGTATCTGGATGCGGCATTAAAGAGCAGCCAAAAGCTTTCGGTGGAGAAGAACCGGGAGTTTAAAGGCATCGTCCGCAATATGAAAACGATCGAGGACAGCGATTATGAGGTTCCGGAAACCTTAAAGACAATTATGCGCAGCTATCAAAAGACAGGGTTTTTGTGGCTAAAGACACTCAGAGAAAACGGGTTCGGCGGTATTTTGGCGGATGATATGGGACTTGGAAAGACGCTGCAGGTCATCAGTCTGCTTTTGTCTGAGCAGGAGGGCGGTGAAGGGGGAGCGCACGGGCAGCGGCGATCGCTCATCGTATGTCCGGCGTCGCTGGTGTATAACTGGAAAAAGGAGCTTGAGCGTTTTGCGCCGCAGCTTTCTGCCAGAGTGATCGTAGGGCTCGCAGCGGAGCGCGCACGTCTTGTGGCACAGAGTGCCGAAGGGGAGATTTTGATCACTTCCTATGATCTGTTAAAGCGGGATGCGCATCTGTATCAGGATATGGTTTTTGCGATACAGGTCATCGACGAGGCGCAGTATATCAAAAATCCCGGCACACAGGCGGCAAAGGGGGTGAAGGGTATTTCGGCAGCGTTTAAGCTTGCGCTCACAGGTACGCCGATCGAGAACCGCCTAAGCGAGCTGTGGAGCATTTTTGATTATCTGATGCCGGGGTTTTTGTATACCTATCAGCGCTTCCGTCAGGAGATGGAGCTGCCCATTGTCACAAGCAGCGATGAGGATAAAATGAAGCGTCTGCAGCGTATGATACGACCGTTTGTGCTGCGCCGGTTAAAGTCAGAGGTGCTAAGCGATCTGCCGGAGAAGCTTGAGGAAAATGTCTACGCGAGACTTGAGGGAGAGCAGCGGGCGCTGTATGATGCCCATGCGCAGCGGATGAAAGAACTGCTGAGCGAAAAGTCGGACAAGGAGTTTCGGACGGAGAAGCTGCAGATTTTGTCGGAGCTGACAAAGCTGCGTCAGCTTTGCTGCGATCCGTCGCTTTTGTTTGAGGGTTATCAGGGCGGTTCGGCAAAGCTTGAGATGTGTATGGAGCTGCTTTTGAATGCGGTGCAGGGAGGACACAAGATTTTGCTTTTTTCCCAGTTTACTTCTATGCTGGATCGCCTTGGGGAGAGGCTTAAGAGCGAGGGAGTCCGCTATTATATGCTCACGGGAGCGGTCGGCAAGGAGCAGCGGATGCAGATGGTGGAGAGCTTTGCGCAGGATGATGTTTCTGTTTTTTGTATTTCGCTAAAGGCGGGCGGCACAGGTTTGAACCTGACGGCTGCGGACATTGTCATCCACTATGATCCGTGGTGGAATGTCGCGGTGCAGAATCAGGCGACGGACCGGGCGCACCGTATTGGTCAGAAGAATGTTGTCACCGTGTACCGCCTTGTCTCCGAGGGGACGATTGAGGAGAAGATTCTGGCAATGCAGGAGCGCAAGCGCCAGCTTGCCGAGCAGGTACTGAATGGAGACGGTATGGATTCTGCAAGCTTCACCAGAGAAGAATTATTAGAGCTGCTTGGTTAGGCAGACACACGATACGGAGGGCTGTGTGCGCGGAAACGCGCGCAGACGGGAGAGGAGAGAGATAAAAATGGCGGTTTTTTTGGAATTATCGTTTTTGGGAGCCGGACTGGCGATGGATGCGTTCGCCGTCGCTGTGTGCAAGGGACTTGCGATGCGCAGGGTCAATCGGGGACAGGCGGTTGTGATCGGACTGTTTTTCGGCGGCTTTCAGGCGTTGATGCCGTTTCTTGGCTGGCTGTTAGGCATGCAGTTTGAACACTATATCACAAGCATCGACCACTGGATCGCGTTTGCGCTGCTTGGAGTTATCGGCGGAAAGATGATTTTTGAGGCAATGAAGCCGGAGGAGGCAGTGGAAATTCCAAGCATGGATGCGCCGCTAAATCTAAAGGAGCTGTTCATTCTTGCGATCGCGACAAGTATCGACGCGCTTGCGATTGGCATTACCTTTGCTTTTTTGGATTATCCGATTGCCGAGGCGGTTGCCATTATCGGTGTGATCACATTTTTTATCGCCATCGGCGGTGTGTATGTGGGAAACTTTTTTGGCAATAAATATAAAAGAAAAGCAGAGCTTGCCGGCGGTCTGATCCTGGTACTGCTTGGACTGCGTATCTTGTTGACGCATCTTGGGATTTTGGGATGACGACCAAAAAAGTTTTTCGGATGACAGAAATAAAAAAAGAAAGCATAAGACTGACGGTCTGCGGCAGTCATAAATTGCGAAAGAGAGGATAAGAGAGAAGTATGACAGAGGTTTTATGGTCGGTAGTATTATTGGTGATCGGTTTTGTTTTGCTGATCAAGGGCGCTGATTTTTTTGTGGAGGGAAGCTCATCGGTGGCAAAGCGGCTAAAGGTTCCGTCTATCATTATCGGACTGACGATCGTTGCAATGGGAACAAGTCTGCCGGAATGTGCCGTCAGCATCACGGCGTCGATCACAAATAATAATGCGCTTGCCGTCAGCAACGCGGTGGGCTCCAATATTTTTAATCTGATGGTGGTCTGCGGCTTCTGCGCACTTTTTAATCCGCTTGCGGTGGAAAAGAGCACATTAAAAAAGGAGTTTCCGTTTTCGATGATCTGTGCGGTGCTGCTTCTGGTTTTTGGCTATTTGGCGATGACGCTTGGACGGGCAGACGGTCTGCTTTTGCTTGCGGTATTTATCGGCTTTTTGATCTGGATGGTGCGCTCGGCGTTAAAAGCGAGAGCACAGGCGAGCGATGAGGAGTACGAGCTGCTTCCGGTTTGGAAATGTCTGCTTTTTATCATCGGAGGCATTATCGCGATTAAATTCGGCGGAGATTTTGTCGTGGAGGGGGCTTCCGCGATTGCCGCAAAGGCAGGGCTTAGCCAGAATCTGATCGGCTTGACGATCGTGGCGTGCGGCACAAGTCTGCCGGAGCTTGTGACGTCTGTTGTTGCCGCGAAAAAGAATGAGCTTGATATGGCGCTTGGCAATGTCATCGGTTCCAATATTTTTAATATTCTCTTTGTGCTTGGCGTTGCCGCTGCGATCAGCCCGATTGCTTTTATCATGGAAAATGTGATTGATATTGTGATCTTGATCGCGATGAGCGCGGTTGTGTGGGGCTTCGCATGGACAAAGAAAACGCTGGACAAAAAGGAGGGCGTTGTGATGCTTGCAATGTATGCCGTATATCTGGTCTATATCTGTGTTCGTTAAAAAGATGAGAAGTTTGTTTTGATATACTTGCTATTGCAGGAAAAACGTAGTAGTATAGTACTAAGTAACAGTTGTAAGATTTTATGAAAAGGGCAAAAGCTTACAAATGCGGAAGGCAGGGAGGAACAAGGGATGAATTGGAGAGCCAAATTTAAAGACATGAAGGTGAGGGAGAAGCTGGGGTCTTACCGGACTCTGGTTTTCGTCGTTACGGTCGTTATGGGACTGGTAGCTGGAGGGCTTAGCATCATGATGCATGTGCAGGTCCGGAGAATTACGGAAAACTGGTCTCCGGCGCTGGCAAAGGTCATGGAGATGGATACATTCACTTCGGATTACCGGATGAAGCAATATGGTCATCTGGTTTCGACGACAGAAGGGGAAATGGCAGAATTTGAGAAGGAGCTTAGCGAAATTGAAGCAAATATCGAGACTGTGAGTGCTGAATTTGAGGCATTGCTAAGTGAGCAGAGAGAGCGGGAATTGTATGCTGTGATCAACAGTAAGTGGACAGAATATAGGACAGAGAGCGCTGAGGTCTTGAAGTTGAGCCGCCAGAATAAAATGGAAGAGGGAAATAGTCTCATGATTGGTGAGATGCTAGGTGCTTATAATGATTTCCAGGCAAGCTTCGCAGAGTTGAAAGAATATGAGGAATATCAGCTTGCAATGGCAAAGAAGGGGGTTTCCATTCTGTTTTACAGTATGATGGCTGCGATGGTGCTGATCGTGGTTGGCGCGTTGATTTTGGTAGAGCGGTTAGGAAAGCTGCTCATCGGTACGATTACAACCCCGGTGGAGCAGATTACAGAGGCGGCAAAGCGGATGTATCAGGGCGATATGTCTGCGGGAAGCCTGATTACATATGAATCTGCCGACGAATTTGGCATGGTTTCCGACGCACTGCGCGGAGCAATGAAAAATCTTTCCGATTACATTGATGAGATTTCCGGCAACCTTCGTGAGATTGCAAAGGGAGATCTTACAAAGCAGGGCGATGAGATTACGGATTTTTTGGGAGATTTTGCAAGTATCAAGGAATCCTTTATTTACATTTTAAAGCGGTTTAATACAGCGCTGTCGGAAATCCAAAATACTTCTGTGCAGGTGGCGTCAAATGCGGGAACGCTTGCAAATTCCTCCCGTTCGCTTGCAGACGGCGCGACAGATCAGGCGAGTGCGATCGAGGAGCTGACCGCGACCGTCAATACAGTGGCGACGCTTGCAGAGGAGAGTGCGAAAAACTCACAAAAGGCTTATGAGGATATTCGCAATTCTGCGGATAAGGCGGAGCAGGAGAAGCAAAAGATGCAGGAACTCACCGAGGAGATGAGACGCATCACGGAGATTTCAAAGGAGATTGAAAATATTATTACTGCGATCGAGGAGATTGCATCCCAGACAAATTTGCTATCCTTAAATGCATCTATTGAGGCGGCAAGAGCCGGAGAAGCAGGAAGGGGCTTTGCCGTTGTGGCGGATCAGATCGGAAAACTTGCGGCTGACAGTGCGCAGTCTGCGGTTGACACCAGAGAGCTGATCGGTAAAACGCTTGAGGAGATTGAAAAGGGAAATGCAATTACTGCATCAACCTCGGAGGCGTTTGACCGCGTGATCGGGGAGATGAAGGATTTTGCGGGCGTTGCACAGAGTATTCAGGAAAATGTTACGGCTTCTGCGGATGCGCTTGAGCAGGTAGAGCAGGGCATTGAGCAGATTTCCGTTGTCATGCAGAATACGGCGGAGGCATCGCAGGATTGCACGGTGATCAGTGACAGCCTTCTGGAGGAATCGGAAACGCTTGACGGACTGGTGAAGGAATTTAAGCTGTTTTAACAGAGAATACAGTTGAAATGAGTGGAAAGATATGGTACGCTTTGGAATCATGCATACCATATCTTTTTTGGTATGAGGTGGAGGAGATAAAAGGATGGGATTTTTTGATGATTTGACAGAATCACTGACAAGCGCGGGCAAGGACGTCACGCAGAAGGCGAAGGATATGTCGGAAATTGCAAGGCTCAAACTGGACATCAAGTCTAAGGAGGACTATGTGCAGAAGCAGTATATGGCGATTGGCGAGTCGTATTTCCAAAAGCACAAGGATGATGAGACGGTTGAGGAGGCGGAGCAGTTTTTCCTGATCCGGGAAGCGCTTGGCGAGATTGAACGGATGAAAACAGAAATTTTAAAATTGCAAAAAGCAGCCGAGTGCCCGAAATGCGGCGCAAAGATGCCGGAGGGGGCGACTTTCTGCAGTAGCTGCGGTGCAAGGATGGATGATATGTATGAGGAGGAGTAGGGCGGCGCTGCCATTTCTTTTGGCAGCGGCAGTGGGGCTTCTCTATCATTTTCTGATGAAGCCTATGGGCGGCGACGATGTTTTTTTTGCGGAGGCGTTAAGGGGCAGCAGTCTTTTGGAATATCTCTCGCATCGATATTTGCATTGGACCTCCCGTGTGGTATCGGAGTTTATTTTGGTGCTGGTGATTCAGGCTCCACTGCTGTGGAGAGTCATTGATTTTTTAATGTTTGCAAGCTTTCCGTTACTATTTGCGCGGCTCTTTGACGACAGTCTGCTGATGCGCTGGTGTGGTGCGGCGGCGGTGCTTTTGTTTCCGTTTCATGATATGGGTACAGCGGGCTGGATCACTACGACGGTCACGCACTTTTGGCCGCTTTGGGGGATCTTTTTTGTTGCGCTTTTGCTTAAGAAGCTGTTTGCGGGAGAGAGGATTCACAAGGCGGAAGCAGTTTTAGGAGTGCCTGTCTGTATCATGACGGGAAGCCATGAGCAGTACGCCGTCATTCTGGCGGTTCTTTTGGTTTTGGCAGGTATCCGGCTTTTGCTGCAGAAAAAGAGGCCGCTGCATCCGGTAGTTTTTGCAGTGCTTGCAGCCGTCACGGTGCTCTCGCTTGCAGTGATTGCATTGTGTCCGGGGAATGCGGGAAGAAATGCGGTCAGTCTTGCCGATCTGCCGATTTATGAGACCTTTGGATTTGGGGATAAGCTTTATCTGGGGCTTCTTAGCATTGAGCGTGTGTTTCTTGCGAATGCCGATCTGCTTTTTTGTGTGACGTCGCTTGTATGGACGTCGCTTGTGTGCCTGAAAACGGGCGATTTTAAAAAGACGCTGTTATCGTCCGGTCCGCTGTTTGTTCTGTTTGGGCAGACGGTAGCGCGCACGGCATATCCGGGACTGTCCGGCCTGTTTGTCATGCCGGAACAGATTTTAGAGTGGAGCTGGGGAGAGCTATCGACGTGGATTCCGATGGTATATCTGGCGGTATCGGCAGCCTCCATGATCTATGCGCTCTATCAGCTATTTGGAGAGAATTTGTATGAGTATGGCTGTGTACTGATTCTGCTTGGGTGCGGTTTTGGTGTAGGAATGGTGCTCGGCTTTATGGCAACCATTTATGTTTCGGGAGAGCGTGTGTATGCGCCGTTGTATGCGATACTTCTGTTTGTGACGCTGCTTGCGGTTTACAGACAAAAAGGTGTCGTGCAGGAAAAATTAAAAACAGCAGCGGGAAAGCTTTTGGCAACGTTTGTGGCGGTTTCCTGCTGCATCAATGTATTATTTATAACGCTCTCGGTGTAAGCCGGGAGCGTTTTTGTTGACATAAGAGTGGCTCGCAAAGCGTGTCGCTCGTTGTTTGACGGGAGACTTGTGTACTGTCAGGCAGCACCTTTTTTGGGAATCACGCCAAAGCGGATAGACCGATGCTTTCTGCACCATTCTGTGAAATGTGAGTGATACAGTACACTAGCAGGGGGACAATAGCGAGAGGCGCAGATGATCTGTCCACACACCCTGAATACAAAGACACGAGCGTTCCAGACCTTCGTTTGTAAAATGAAGCGCTTCCAAAAGGCGCAGGGAGGCGGTATTTTCGGGCATGACTCTTGCGAATACACGGTGCAGATGCAGTTCCGTAAAGGCGACGGAAATGACTTTTGCTACGGCTTCTCTGGCAAAGCCCTGATGATGGTAGGCATAGTCGAATTTATAGCCAATCTCGCCGCAGGAATAAGGCATACGCAGAATGTCATGCAGACAGACCGTTCCGATCATGCAGGCAGGATTGTCCTTTAAAAAAACATAAAAGCGGACAGCGGACAGCTTCATGGCAAGCTTTGCTTCATAAGCTAAGATTGTCTGCTGGTATTGCAGTGTATAAAAATTTTCCGGCAGGGCTGCCTCGTATCGTTCAAATATCTCCTGATTGCGCAGCCGGAAGTCTAAAACCTGCCCGGCGTGTGAGGGGGAGAGTATCGCAAGGCGCAGCCGTTCTGTTTCATAAAGCATATTCATGTGCATTCTCCTTTATTTTTCCGTGTTGCAGACAGTCGACAAATATCACGTCATCCGTTACAATAGGAGTGATCTTAGAAAACTATAACGTATTTGGGAGTAACTGTCTATGACACAGGATGAAAAATATATGAAGGCGGCGATCCGTGAGGCAAAAAAAGCATATGCGCTCGATGAGGTTCCGATCGGCTGCGTGATCGTTCAAAATGATAAAATCATTGCCCGAGGGTATAATAGAAGAAATACGGAAGGAAATACGCTGGCACATGCGGAGCTGTCCGCGATCAAAAAGGCAAGCAAAAGGACCGGAGACTGGAGACTGGAGGACTGCACGATGTATGTAACCTTAGAGCCGTGCCAGATGTGCGCGGGGGCTATCGTGCAAAGCCGCATGAAAAAGGTGGTCATTGGGAGCATGAATCCAAAGGCAGGCTGTGCGGGATCGGTGCTGAATCTGCTGCAGATGGCAGCGTTTAATCATCAGGTGGAGATCGCGCAGGGCGTTTTGAACGAGGAGTGCTCTGCGATGCTCTCGGAATTTTTTCGGCAGCTTCGGGAAAGGAAAAAGCGCACAGGCATTGACAATGAACCGTAAAATAGGATATACTTAAATCTCCGAGCAGCCGGGGTGGTAGCGGTGCCCTGTACCAACAATCCGCTATAGTTGGGGTGATGCCGATCTAAGGACCGTTAAGTGGTAGAGCTGCCCATCATAAGTGGCGTCGAAGCTTTGGTCTCGCACGGCGGGAATCTATGAACCGGGTCAGGTCAGGAATGAAGCAGCCCTAAGTAGAAGCTCCCGGGTGATGCGAGAGTGCCGGGGCTGAGTTAACTGTGGTGGTAACGTCTGTCGCTTTGGCTCGAAGAAAGGCGCTCGGATTTTATATACAAAAATTTAGTTTTGGAGGATGAAGTGGGAGCATGTGGGATAACATAAGAAAAATCTTATACAGAGCGTGCGACGTTTTGGAGCTTCTTATGGCAGGAGCGGTTGCGGTCGGCATTGTGATCGCGGCAATGACGCTGTGGCCGGAATTTTTGACCTACTGGGAGAACCGGATGGATGCGGGAGCTTTTTTGCTTTATCTGGATGCGGTTTTTAATGTTGTGATAGGAATTGAATTTATGAAGATGCTCTGTAAGCCGAGCTCTGCAAATATCATTGAGGTGCTGATCTTTTTGATCGCGCGTCATATGATCGTGACGAGTACGACGCCGCTTGAGGATCTGTTATCTGTCCTAAGCATCGGCGTGCTGTTCTTCTTCCGGCGTTTCATGCTGATGACAAAGCCGGATAAAAAGCAGCATGTGCCGAATCTTCTTGGAGCGATCAAGACCGCGCAGTCGCCGGAATTTCGCAGCGCCGTGATCAAGGCGGAGGAGGAGCTTTTGGCAGAGGAGGCAAAAAAGGCGGAGCACGCGGAATAGAGTGAGCCGTAGTGCAAGGCAGAGATTATGCATTTATTTTCAAACAACCATTGAAATTCCAAAAAACTGCTATATAATAGCAAGTACAGTAAGAGTCATGAATGAGGGCGTGGCTTTTATCACGAATTGAGAAAAAGGAGAAATTAAAATGTTTGGATTTGGTCAGTTAATTGACATCTTGAAGAAAAGCCCAAAGAAGATCGTATTTACGGAGGGAAACGATCCGCGTATTTTAGAGGCGGCGTCCCGTCTTCTTGCAGGTACGTTCCTGCATCCGATCCTTGTCGGAGACCCGGCGGAGATCGCTGCGGTGGCAGAGGAGAGCGGCTATAATATCCGCGGAGCGGAGATCATCAATCCGCTTGATTATGACAGATTTGACGAGATGGTAGCAATGTTCTGCGAGCTTAGAAAGAGCAAGGGCGTGACTCCGGAGGAGGCAAAGAAGGTTCTTGCGCAGGCAAATTATTTTGGAACGATGCTGGTAAAAATGGGAGTGGCAGATGCCCTGCTTGGCGGAGCGACCTATTCGACTGCCGATACGGTGCGTCCGGCATTACAGCTTATCAAGACAAAGCCGGGCAATTCTATTGTATCCTCCTGCTTTATTCTGGTGCGTCCGTCTGCAACAGGAGAAAATGAGGTATTGGCGATGGGAGACTGTGCGATCAATATTAAGCCGACAGAGGACGAGCTTGTGGAGATCGCGGGAGAGGCAGCGGAGTGTGCGAAGATTTTCGGCGTTGATCCAAAGATCGCATTTTTAAGCTATTCTACATTCGGCTCAGGAAAGGGCGAGGATGTAGACAAGATGAGAAATGCGGCAGAGAAGGCAAAGGCGAAATATCCAAAGCTTCCGATCGAGGGAGAGCTTCAGTTTGACGCGGCGGTTTCTCCGCGTGTAGCGCGCACAAAGTGTCCGGAAAGTGAGGTTGCCGGACATGCCAATACGTTTATTTTCCCGGACATCAACGCCGGAAATATCGGGTACAAGATTGCGCAGCGTCTTGGTAACTTTGAGGCATACGGTCCGATCCTTCTTGGACTGAATGCGCCGATCAACGATCTGTCGCGCGGCTGCAATGCTTCGGAAGTATATTCCATGGCGATCATTACAGCGGCACTCGCATAGAAGTAAATAGAGAAAAAGAGCCTGTACATCAGGCAGAGTCAACCGCAGCGACCGGTATTGGGCGCTGCGGTTTTGTTGCATGGAATATAGCTGTGGTATGAAAGGTGGAGAGAAATGAAATGGCAGATCGGTTGTTTAGCAGAAAAGATTTAAGGAAGCTGATAATACCGTTAGTCATCGAACAACTGCTGGCGATCAGTATTGGGCTGTTTGATACGCTTATGGTTTCCTCCTGCGGGGAGGCGGCGGTGTCGGGGGTTTCGCTGGTAGACAGTATCAGCGTGCTTTTGATACAGATATTATCGGCGCTGGCAACGGGCGGGGCGGTTGTGTGCAGCCAGTATATCGGAAAAAGGATGCCGGAGCGCGCAAGGCTGTCGGCGGGACAACTGATCTTTATCATGCTTGCTTCGTCGGGAGCGGTGATGGCGGCGGTACTTATTCTGCACAGATTCCTGCTTCGTGCTATTTTTGGGCAGATTGACGCAGAGGTCATGGCAAACGCAGAGATTTATTTTTTCATTTCGGCGCTGTCCTATCCGTTTCTCGGCGTTTATAATGCGGGAGCTGCGCTGTTTCGGGCGATCGGCAACAGCAAGATCAGCATGTACACCAGTCTTGTCATGAATGTTATCAATATCGGCGGAAATGCGGTTTTGATTTTCGGGTTCGGACTTGGGGTGAAGGGCGCGGCGTCCGCAACACTTTTTGCGCGTATAGTCTCTGCGCTTGTGATGCTCATACTGTTGATGCGAAAGGACAATCCGCTTTGTATCACGGCGAAAACCTGCTTAAGACCACAATGGGATGTCATTGGCAGGATTTTAAAGATCGGTATTCCAAGCGGCATCGAAAACGGGATGTTTCAGGTTGGAAAGCTTCTGGTTTCCAGCCTGACGGCAACCTTTGGCACGGCGGCGATCGCGGCGAATGCAGTGGCGAACAGCATTGCAGGATTTGCGAATATTCCGGGAATCGCCATTGGGCTTGCGATGGTGACAGTGATCGGGAGATGCATCGGTGCGGGAGAGAAGGAACAGGCAAAATATTACAGCAAAAGGCTTATGGGACTTGCGTATCTTGGAATGGCGGCATCAAATGTGACCCTTTTGCTTGGCGTACGTCCGCTTACCTCCTGTTTCCGGTTGTCAGCGGAGGCATATGGCATCACCGTGGAGCTGCTGACGGTGTTTGCGGTATTAGCAATGCTTATCTGGCCGCTCAGCTTTGCTCTGCCGAATGTGCTTCGGGCGGCGGGGGACGCGCGCTATACGATGGGAGTAAGCGTTTTTTCCATGTGGGTGTTCCGCGTGGCAAGCAGTTATTTTTTTGCCGGGACGCTCGGGCTTGGCGTTATGGGCGTCTGGATCGGCATGTATGTTGACTGGGTGTTTCGTTCCCTGTTTTTTATCCTGCGCTATCAGAGAGGGCGCTGGCTGGAAAAACGCGTTGTGTAAAGGGCTTGTAAACAGACAGATTCAATGGTATTCTAAAACTATATTTCACATTACGAGGACTAGAGAAGGCGATGTTTAAGAACATAGGAAAACTAAAACGGGAATTGGAGGAATACGCGGTGCTTACCGCTGCAACGCTGATTCTTGTTGTCGGCGTTTATGTCTTTAAGTTTCCGAACAATTTTTCGTTTGGCGGCGTGACAGGTATTGCCGTCGTGCTTGCGGCTGTGCTTCCGTTTTCACCGGGAGATATTACGTTTATCATCAACATGTCGCTGCTTGTTGTCGGATTTATTTTTCTTGGAAAAAGCTTCGGAATCCGCACGGTGTATGTCAGTCTGCTGATGTCGGCGGGCTTAAGCCTTGCGGAGCTGTGGTTTCCGATGGAGCATGCCTTGACTGCGCAGCCGGTGCTGGAGCTGATCTATGCGATCGTGCTTCCGGCGTTCAGCTCGGCGATATTATTCAATATCGGCGCATCGGGCGGCGGTACGGACATCATTGCGATGGTCTTAAAGAAATATACAAAGCTAAATATCGGCGGAGCGCTATTCCTTGTTGATCTTGGAATTGTTGTCGCTTCCTGTATGGTATTTGACGCGCAGACGGGACTTTTTTCACTGTGCGGTCTGCTGGCGAAGTCTCTTGTGGTCGATAATGTGATCGAGAGTATCAATTTATGCAAATACTTTACGATTATCTGCAACGACCCGGAGCCGATCTGCGAGTTTATTACAAAGAAGCTAAACCGCAGCGCAACGGTTTATGCGGCGGAGGGAGCGTATGAGCATAATCGAAAGAGCGTGGTCATTACGATCATGAAGCGGAGTCAGGCGGTGGAGCTGCGCAATTATATCAGGAAGCATCAGCCGACGGCATTTATTGCGATTACAAACAGCAGCGAGATCATAGGAAAGGGTTTTCGCGGCTGTAATTAAAGGCACAGCAGGGAGGAAGGAATATGCTGATTAGTTTATTGATTACTGTAATATTTGGATTTCTTTACTTTTATGTGAAGCTTCCGGCTTTGAATATGCATTCGCCGGATCTGTATCTGTTTGTGTATCTGCTGTGTATCGTCTACTGCGGCAGCAACATTTTTGTGACAGGCTTTAGGGCGTCAAGTGCAAAGGATTATTTTAAGCACCTGATCAAAAAATGTACCGTTCCGGTGATCATCGGAGCAGTATTTCTGGCGATCAGTGCGGTCGGCGGGATTGCAGGAAGCGTGATTTTCCGCGCAAAGACTTATGCGGAGCTTCTTCCGATGCAGCAGGGTGATTTCTCAAAGGAGGTCGAGGAGTTAAAGTGGGATCAGATTCCGATGCTGGATGCCGATTCTGCGAATACGCTTGCAAATAAAAAAATGGGTGAGCTGTCCGACCTTGTTTCTCAGTTTGAGGTGGACGGGGCTTCGGCACAGATCAATTATCAGGACAGACCGGTGCGTGCAACCTATTTGAACTATGGCGATCTGATCAAGTGGTTTAATAACCGCGGGGAGGGTATTCCTGCTTATCTTTTGATTGATATGGTGACGCAGGAGGTAAGCGTGCAGCGGCTTGAGGAGGGGATGAAGTATTCACCTTCCGAGCCTTTGAACCGCAACATTCACCGTTATCTGCGTTTTCATTATCCGACAAAGATGTTCTATGACGTAAATTTTGAGGTGGATGACGACGGTGTTCCATACTGGTGCGCGACAACCGTCACAAATACAATCGGATTGTTCGGCGGTACAGACGTCACCGGAGCGGTGCTTGTCAATGCAGTGACAGGGGAATCACAGTTTTATGAAATCGGGGATGTGCCGTCATGGGTAGACCGTGTATGCAGCTCAGAACTGATTTTGCAGCAGTATGATTATTATGGCTTATACCAGGGCGGATTCTGGAATTCCGTACTGGGACAGAGCGGATGCACCAAGACGACCACAGGCTATAACTATATTGCGATGGACGATGATGTGTGGGTATATACCGGTATCACATCGGTTGGCGGAGATGAGAGTAATCTTGGCTTTATTCTCGTAAATCAGCGTACGAAGGAGGCGCGCTATTACGCTTGCGCCGGCGCGAATGAGCAGGCGGGTATGAATTCGGCACAGGGAGCGGTGCAGCAGTACAGCTATCAGGCGACCTTCCCGATCCTTTTGAATATCGGAAATGAGCCGACGTACTTTATGGCGCTTAAGGATGCGTCGCAGCTTGTCAAGATGTATGCCATGGTCAACGTCAGCCAGTATCAGATCGTAGCGACGGGAACGACGGTCGAGGAGTGTCAGGCAAATTATATGGATCAGCTTGTCAAGAGCGGGATCGCCGAGGAGGAAAAGGCGCCGGAGGCAGAGACGGGCGAGGTGACCGGAAGGGTTGCGGAGCTGCGCTCGGCAGTTATGGACGGCGATACCTATTACTTTATCCGTCTGGCAGAGCAGCCTGTCTACTATCTGATCAACGGCAGGGAGTATCCGGTTGCAACAATCTTAAATGTAGAGGATAAGGTGACGATCCAGTATGAGCTTGGAGAGGGAGAGATTGTAAACGGTATTTCACTGGAGCGCAAGTAATGACTGGATTTTGGGTATAATAGAAAAGACAGGGAAAGAGGAATCTACTATGAAGCTATGGGAAGATGAGAGACAATGCTATATCCGTGCGGCGATGGAGCAGAATACGCCGGAGGAAAATGAAGCCTTAAAAAAACGGCTGGAGGAAATTGACTGGTCGGTGTTTGAGCACGTTGACAGAAAAGAGACCGTCAATGAGCGCGGCGTTTTTGCACCGCTTGAGGCAGTCGAGCTTGCGGAGATCCGTGCGAGGGAGCAGGAGTTTCGCGAGATCGGATTAAGGACTGTGCGGGAGGGCAAGGTCGGTGCAGTTCTTCTTGCCGGAGGGCAGGGAACGCGGCTTGGACTGGATAAGCCGAAAGGAACGCTGAATATTGGGGTGAACCGGACCTTGTATTTATTTGAGCAGCTTGTGCGGAATCTGATGGACGTGACCGAGGAGGCGGGAGCATATGTTCCGCTCTATATCATGACAAGCAATATCAATGATAAGGACACGAAGGAATTTTTTGAGGAGCACGATTATTTTGGCTACCCAAGGGAGGAGGTCAGATTCTTCGTGCAGGAGATGGAGCCGGCATGTGATTATGAGAAAAGGGTGCTCATGGAATCGGGCACAGAGCCCGCGATGTCGCCAAACGGCAATGGCGGCTGGTTTGGCTCGATGGTGTCTGCCGGACTTTTGCCGGAGCTCCAGCAAAAAGGAATTGAGTGGCTGAATGTCTTTGCAGTTGATAATTGTCTCCAGCGCATCGCAGATCCTTTGTTTATCGGAGCAACGATCGCATACGGGCGCGAGAGCGGCGCAAAGGTCGTGCGCAAGGCGGCGCCGGATGAGAAGGTGGGAGTTCTTTGCACTGAGGACGGTAGACCCTCCATTGCGGAATATTATGAGATGACAGAGGAGATGGCGACAGCCCGAAAAGAAAACGGAGATCTGCTTTATGGCTTCGGCGTGATCTTAAACTATTTGTTTTCCGAGAAGAAGCTTGAGGAGATCGCGGACGCGCGGATGCCGATCCATGTGGTGGAGAAAAAGATTCCGTACAGGGATGTGGACGGAAGCTATGTAAAACCGGATGCACCAAATGGTTATAAGTTTGAGACGCTGGTGCTTGATATGGTGCATATGATGCAGGATTGTCTTCCCTATGAGGTTGACAGAAGCAGGGAATTTGCGCCGATCAAGAATCTGCATGGCGTTGATTCTTTGGATTCGGCAAGAGAGCTTTTGGCAGGCTGCGGTATTTCCCTGTAAAAATGGCGAATGAAATAATTTAATAAATATTTTATGTGCGTTTTACGCAGGCTTCATGATTGTCTGGTATAATGTAGAAACTGAAATGATTTTCAGACAATCAGAGAAATGAGGTTTTTGTTTACGCATGAAAAAAAGAATGCGAAGGGCAGTAGAAAAGGAAGAAGTACGTCAGGAGGAAGCATATCAGGGCGAGATCATGGAGGAAGGGATGCTTGCCGTGCGGGAGCTCATGCCGATACACTGTGTCGGTGAGGATGATATGGAGCATATCGCGGACATGACGGAGCAGTTTTCCCGCACGATCGACCCGATCCTTCGGATGTATAATGCGGCGATGTGCGCGACGACCGCGCGTCTTGAGATCATAGAGGACGAATTTAAGTACCGCAGACTCCGCTGCCCGATCCATCACATTGATACCCGTTTAAAATCGGCAAAAAGTATTCTTGGAAAGCTGCAGAAGAAGGATATGGATCTAACACTGTCTTCCGCCTGCAACAATATTTATGATATTGCGGGCGTGAGAGTGGTCTGTTCATATATTAAGGACGTGTATTTGATCCGGGATCGTTTGATGGCGCAGGATGACCTGTTTTTGATGGATATTAAGGATTATATCGCAGAGCCGAAGGAGAATGGCTACCGGAGTCTCCATATGGTAATCCGCGTTCCTGTTTATTTTATGAATAAAAAGCAGATGGTTCCGGTCGAGCTTCAGGTGCGGACGCTTGCAATGGATCTGTGGGCGAGCCTTGAGCATGATATTAAGTACAAATCCCTTTATCAGGGCGTGACCGCAGATTTTTCGGACGAGTTGAAGGAGTGCAGCCGTCTCATTTATGAGGCGGAGGAGAAAATGGAGATTATGAACCGCATGATCGAGCGGTAGGAAATTAGGTGCGGAAGAAGGACAAAATAGATGGATAGGAAAAGGCGGTTTGGAGGGAAGCGGTATCTGCTTGCCGTTCCTTTGATCTTCTTTTTGCTGCTTGGCGATACGCAGGCGATCATGCAGAAGGAAAACACCCGTATTTACAAGGTGTTCTGCATTGGTGACAGTATCACTTACGGAAAGGGCGTGCCGGAGGAGCGACGTGAGGAGGAGTGCTATCCCGCTGTGCTTGGAAAGCTTTTGGGCAGGCGTTATGAGGTTATGAATTATGGCGCAAGCGGAAGGACGCTGCTTGATATTCCGGGGAAAAGCTATCGCGATACCGGCTATATTGAAGCGGTAAAGGGGGAGCTGCCGGATATTGTGATCATAATGCTGGGCTCTAATGATTCACGGAGTGATCGGTGGCATGCAAAGAAATATAAGCAGGCGTATATTGCGTTACTTAAGGAGCTGCAGATGATCGAGAGCAAGCCTGCGATTTATATTATGACGCCGCCTGAGGCGTTTCCACGGGAGAGTGGAGAGATCATTCATGGTATCCGCAATGAGATCATTCATGATGAGATCGGGCGAATTGTTCGCGAGGTTGCAGAGGAGACAGGAGTAGGGCTGATCGACCTCTACGCGGTGACGGAGAATCACCCGGAATATTTTTTTGACGGGGTGCATCCAAACAAGGAAGGCTACGAGGTTGTAGCGCAGACGGTGTATGAGCATATTGTAAAGAAGGAATTTTGATCAGCACGGGGGCGCGGAATGTGCGCGCACATTTTGGGAGACGCGTTTCAACAGCTTTGAAAGCAGTTCGTGATCCTCTGCCGAAAATCCGTCGAAGATTACCGCGAAAAAATCCTGTTGTGCCGTCTGTCCGTCCCGTATGGCGGGAAGGGCGGCGTCACAGAGCGAGAGGTGGGCGGTTTTGCGGTTGGCGGGGGTATAGGCTTTGCGGAGAAACCTGCGTTTTTCGAGGGCCTTTACGGAGGTAGAGACGTGCGACTTGGCTAAGCGGCGCATCTCGACAATGTCGGACGCCGTATCATATTTTGGATTGTTTGCGAGAAAAAGAAGGATGTCAAGCTCGGTGCGCGTAAGCCCGTGGCGGGAGCAGACCGGTTCTATATATTGCGTATAGAGCGATTTCATTAGAATTTGGTTTTCCTGAAACTCCTGGATCATGAATCACACCTCAAAAGATAATATTTTGAAATAATTTTAAAAAGATTACTTGGAATTGTCAATGATTTGTAGTAAAATAGAAAAAGATACGACGGAGTATGGCGTAGTTTGGTAGCGCGCACGGCTGGGGGCCGTGAGGTCGCAGGTTCAAATCCTGTTACTCCGATAAAAAAAGGTTGCCGGTCAGCGGCAACCTTTTTTGACATTGGAAATTGCTCCGCAATCATGTGCGGCGCGGCAAAAGTGTTCTTGCTTTAGAACTTATTACAACGCGAGAGTGTGCGCAGCACACGTTTGTTTTTTAGAATTATGTCGCAGATGAGAACCTTGCCTGCGGGAGTTATCATTTTACAACCTGCTTTATTCTGCCAGCTTTGAGATTACGTCCCTGTGGAGCTTCTTCATAAATACAAGCGTTAAGAGCAAGGAGGCAATCTCCGCGATTGGGAAGGAGAGCCATACAAGATCAACGGTGGCAACCTGTGCAAGCAGGTAAGAGACAGGCAAAAGTACAACAAGCTGTCTGGCGATGGAAATAAACATACTGTAGACTGCCCGATCAAGTGACTGGAATGCGCTGCTGCATACGATACTGACAGCGGCGGGTACAAAGCTGAAGCTGATAATCCGCAACGCCGGAACACCGATGGCGATCATGTGATCGGAGGCATTGAACATCCGCAGCAGAGGCACGGGAGCAGCCTGAAATAGGAGGAAGCCTGCGGCGAGGATTATGACGGCATAGATGATTGTGTGATTTAACGTTTTCGTTACGCGCGCACGCTTGTTTGCGCCGTAATTATATGACATGATAGGGATCACGCCGCTGTTTAATCCAAATACCGGCATAAATACGAAGCTTTGCAGCTTGAAATAAACGCCGAACACGGCAGTTGCCGTAGGAGTAAAGGTGATCAGGATCAGATTCATCGCGTAGGTCATCAGAGAACCGATTGCCTGCATGATGATGGAGGGAATACCGATCCCATAAATCTGGCGGATGATTTTTCCGTTCAGGCGAAAATGATGAAACTTAAGCTGTACCTCATGGTTTTTTGTCTGATTTAGGATGAGTCCGATAAGAGCGGCAATAATCTGACCGATCACGGTTGCAACAGCAGCCCCGGTGATTCCCATTTTAGGAAACCCCAAGAGACCGAAAATAAGAATCGGGTCTAAGATAATGTTTACAATGGCGCCAACTCCTTGTGTTATCATCGAATACACGGTCTTCCCGGTTGCCTGCAGCATACGCTCAAACATGATCTGGATAAAAATACCAAGCGACAGGCAGCAGCAAACGGTCATGTACTGTTTCCCATAGATGATAATTTCCTCAATATTTGTCTGGCTGCGGAAGAACATTTCCGAGAAAAAAAGACCGATCACAAGAAACAGAAGGTAGCTTAAGAATGCGAGAAAAATACCGTTTTCCGCAATTTTGTTTACTTTATCAAAATCCTTTTCTCCGAGGGAGCGCGCAAGAAGCGCGTTCATGCCGACGGCAGTACCGACGCCGACAGCGATCATCAGATTTTGGATCGGAAATGCCATGGAAACGGCAGTTAACGCATTTTCATTGATCTGTGCGACGAAAATACTGTCGACAATGTTATAAAGTGCCTGTACCAGCATGGAAATCATGATCGGCAGAGACATTGATACGATTAATTTGTCAATAGGCATCACGCCCATTTTATTTTCCTGCATAAAAAACCTCCTTTTTCAACCTATCTATATTATCACCCATTTTATAAATATACAAGCATTAGAAAAAAGTCGCAAAATGCAGAAAAATAGAAAAATCTGTGGTACAATTAGGTCAGCAGCAGGGAAAAGGAAAGGAGTCCAGAGTGGAGGAACGAAATTCTTATGAGAAAATTTATGAGGTGGTAAGACAGATTCCAAAGGGCTGCGTTGCAACCTACGGGCAGGTGGCGGCACTTGCCGGGAATAAAAGATGGGCGCGGGTTGTGGGCTATGCGCTGCATGTCAATCCCGATCCGGAGGGGATCCCCTGCTATCGTGTTGTAAACAGAGAGGGGCGTTTAGCGGAAGCGTTTGCCTTCGGAGGAGCGCATTGTCAGAAAGAGCTGCTTGAGGCGGAGGGAATTGCGGTTTCGCAGGGTCGTGTGGATCTGGCGCGTTTTCAATGGAAGAAGTTTGTTTTATAAAAAGAGGCATATAATAATGAAGAAACAGGAGTTAAAACGTATGAGGAAGAAAGAACTTGCAAAGGAAATCATCCAAAGATTAAAGGAGGAGTACCCGGATACCGCGTGTACGCTCGATTATGATGACGCATGGAAGCTTCTGGTCAGCTTAAGGCTGGCGGCACAGTGTACGGATGCGCGTGTTAATGTTGTTGTGCAGAGTCTGTACGCAAAGTTTCCGACGGTTGACGCGCTGGCGGAGGCGGAGGTCGCGGAGATCGAGCAGATCGTCCGTCCGTGCGGCCTTGGAAACAGCAAGGCGCGCGACATCAGCGGATGTATGAAAATGCTGCGGGAAAAATACGGCAGCCGGGTACCAGATGATTTTGATGAGCTCTTAAAGCTTCCGGGTGTTGGTAGAAAAAGTGCGAATCTGGTTATGGGAGACGTGTTTGGAAAGCCGGCGATCGTGACCGATACGCATTGTATCCGTCTGGTGAACCGAATGGGACTTGTGGATGGGATCAAGGAGCCGAAAAAAGTAGAAATGGCTTTGTGGAAGCTGATTCCGCCTGAGGAGGGCAGCAATTTCTGCCACCGCCTTGTAGATCATGGGCGCGAGGTGTGTACGGCGCGCACAACGCCGCATTGTGAACGCTGCTGTCTGGCAGATATTTGTAAAAAAGTCGGTGTAAAGTCAAAGTAGGGCGTCGGATCGTAGCAGACGTTCCCAAGAAAGCTTGGAGGAGAGCATGGATGCAGCAGTAAAATACGGAAAATCATACTTTCTGCCGCCCGAAATAACATATGACTGGGCGAAAAAGGAAACGATTGAACGTGCTCCGGTCTGGTGCAGCGTAGATCTGCGGGACGGAAATCAGGCGTTGATGGAGCCAATGGGACTTGCGGAAAAGCTGGAATTTTTTCAGATGCTTGTAGAAATCGGATTTAAGGAGATCGAGGTTGGGTTTCCGGCGGCTTCAGATACGGAGTATCAGTTTGTAAGAACCCTGATCGAGCGAGATATGATACCGAAGGATGTGAAGATTCAGGTGCTGACGCAGGCACGGGAGCACATCATCCGAAAGACCTTTGAGGCGATCGAGGGAGCGCCTTGCGCCATTATTCATCTGTACAATTCGACGTCTGTGACGCAGCGGGAGCAGGTATTTGGTAAAACGAAGGAGGAGGTTAAGGCGCTTGCGGTTGCGGGCGCGCAGCTTATGAAGACACTCGCCGGGGAGACGCGGGGAAAGTTTATTTTTGAATACAGCCCAGAGAGCTTTCCGGGAACGGAGGTTGATTACGCGCTTGAGGTCTGCAATGCGGTGCTTGAGGTATGGAAGCCGGATAGGGAGCATAAGGCGATCATTAATATTCCGACGACCGTGCAGCTTGCGATGCCTCATATTTTTGCCTGTCAGGTCGAATATATCCACAAGCATTTGAAGGCGCGCGAGCATGTGATTTTAAGCGTTCATCCGCACAATGACAGGGGCTGTGGCGTAAGCGACGCGGAGCTTGGTGTTCTTGCGGGGGCGGAGCGCGTGGAGGGAACGCTTTTTGGAAACGGCGAGCGGACCGGAAATGTTGATCTCGTAACAGTCGCAATGAATATGCTCTGCCACGGTGTGGATTCAGGACTTGACTTTTCGGATATTTCCGGTGTCCGTGAGAAATATGAGCGTTTGACCGGTATGCAGGTCGACGCGCGTGCGCCTTATGTGGGAGAGCTTGTTTTTACGGCATTTTCCGGTTCGCATCAGGATGCGATCTCAAAGGGAATGGCATGGCGGGCAGAAGGAAAGAGCGGGGAGCGGTGGGAGGTACCGTATCTGCCGATCGATCCCAAGGATGTGGGGCGTGAATATGAATCAGACGTCATCCGCATTAACAGCCAGTCGGGAAAGGGCGGCGTAGCGTTTATCTTAAAACGAAGCTTTGGAATTTCGCTGCCGGACGCGATGAAGGAGGAGGTTGGCTATCTGATCAAGGGTATTTCAGACCGCCGTCACAGGGAGCTGTCGCCGGAGGCAGTGTACCGTATTTTTGAGGAGACGTATTTAAACCGTACGGACATTTTTGAGGTGGCGGAATACCGGTTCGAGCGTAAGAATGGGATTACGGCGCAGGTAACGCTTGTGCAGGACGGAAGGAAACGTGTCATAGAAACGACCGGAAACGGGCGTCTGGATGCCATAAGCAATGCGATAAAAATGTATTTCGGCGTTGAGTATGAGCTTGCAAGCTATGAGGAGCATGCAATTTCAAGAGGCTCCTTTGCAAAGGCGGCGGCGTATGTCGAGATTGTGGCAGGAGGCGTAAACTATTGGGGCGTGGGCATTGAGGATGATATTATCTCAAGCTCCATCGCTGCGCTTGTGTCAGCGGCGAACCGTATGGCACAGAGCCGATGTGTGACAGAGCCGCGCGACGAACGGCTGATCGATCTGATGAGTTATATCCAGAATCATTATGCAGATGTCACCTTAGAAATACTGGCGGCTGAATTTGGGCTTTCCAGATCCTATCTTTCCAAATATATCAAGGAAAAATCAGGCATGACCTTTCAGGAGGCAGTCAAGACTGCGCGGATAAGGAAGGCGTGTGCGATGCTAAAGGAGACAAATCAGACCGTGGAGTCTATTGCAGCATATGTAGGATATGAGAACGTAGAGCATTTTAACCGTTTGTTTAAGGCGGTAAAGAAGATGACGCCAATCCAGTTTCGGAGGAAAAATCAATAGAATTTTCTGAATTTTTTTGTATCAGATGACAGGAATCTGTAAAAATGTTATAATTGTAAAAAGAAAAGGATTTTTGTGAAGGAGGAATGGCTATGGGGCTGCTGACGTCGGTAAGTATCCATATCTTTCCTGTACTGATGCTCCTCGTGATTTATCTGAATAACCACAGAAAAACATCAGAAACGGCAGATAAGCGCCTGTTTGATCTGCTGACGCTGCTTGCGCTTGGCGCGCTTCTTGCAGAGACCTTTGGCAGGGGCCTTGAGGGGAAGAACGGAGACATGGCGCAGAGCGCTGTATGGATGTTCGGCATTATTTATGCCTGGACGGTGGCAGGAACGGCGGGAACATGGTTTCTTTATGTTGCATTTCGCTTGAAGTATAGGGCACGGGTGGGGAGAGCAAAGCAGCTTACCCGCCTTTTTAGCATTGCGCAGCTTCTTTTGGCGGGCGTTTTGGTGACGATCCCGTGGACGCATCTGATCTTTTTTATCGGTCGGGAGCATCAATGTGTACCGGGAAAGCTGTTTTGGCTGCTTTATCTGGAAAGTGCGGCGTGGCTTTTGGCGGGTGCGGTAATCGCCTTTCGGAGAATCGGAAGCGGGGATGCCAGAGAGCAGAGAAGGGAATGTATAGATTTAACAGTCTGCAGTCTGATCCTGCTTGTGGGAATGACGGTGCAGTATTGCAGACAGGAATGGTGGGGCAGCACCGCCTGTCTGTCTTTGACAATTCTCTTTATCTATCTCGATACGCAGAACCGTCAGATTACGACAGACAGTCTGACCGGGCTAAATAACCGCAGGGAGTTTGATAAGCAGATCGAGCGGTGGGCGGAGCAGCATGGAAGAAATTGGGGAATGTTGATGCTGGATATTGATGATTTTAAGAGTATCAACGATCATATGGGACACATTGCGGGAGACGAAGCGTTATGGGAAACGGCGGATCTGTTAAGACGTGTGCTCGGTAAGGAAAAAACATTTCTGGCACGCTACGGGGGCGACGAGTTTGCGGTGATCGGCGCGTGGGAGGATGCGCAGGCGGCAGGAGCGGCGATAGCGGCGATCGAGCAGGAGGTTCAGATATTTAATGCGATGGCAAAAAAGGGCTATAGGCTTTCCTTCAGCGTCGGATATGCGATGTGGGACGAGGCGGGGGAGACGCAGTCTCTGATCAAAATCGCCGATGAGCGTATGTATCAGATCAAAGCACAGAAGAAAAGTGCTGCGGAAGAACGGAATTAATGGGGGTGGCGCAATGAACGCGGAGGTTTATCTGCAGATTAATTTCATACCGATCATAGCGCTGGTACTGATGCGGCTGAATACGGAGCGGACGCTTACCTATTCGTGGCGCAGCCGCGCACTGCGCTTTATGATGGTGCTCTTAACAGGTGTTATGCTGCTGAATCTGGCGGGCAGGTGTCTGGATGGGCAGCAGTTTGCGGGTGCGCACGTTCTTCTTTTGCTGCTTGATCACGGCAGCCTTATGTTGCTCGTCTTTCTGTCATATCTCTGGTATCTTTATGTGTGCGATGTATTAAATCACGGGATCGGACAGAGGGGCTTGCCCGTATTAAAGGCGGCGCTTCCGCTTCTGGCGCTGCTCGTTCTTTTTTTGGGAAATATCTCGAATGGTCTGCTCTTTTATCTGGACGAGAAAAATGTTTACCACAGAGGTCCGATATTTTTCCTTTATGTGCTTGTTGTGGTGGGGTATCTTGCAGTTGCGTCGGTAAGCGCAATGCGGCAAAGCAGGAGGGAGGAGCAGGCGGAGCGCAGGAGAGAATGCAGGATGCTGGCGTGGTTTGCGGTTCCGCCTGTCTTTGGCTGTGTCGTTCAGCTTTGCTGGGAGGAGATTGAATTTGTCCTCCCGGCGACAGCGGTTTCATTGCTTTTAGTCTATCTGGATGTGCAGCAGGGACAGGTGACAAGAGACGTACTCACGGGGTTAAATAACCGGGGGCGGTTAAAGCAGTATCTGACAGAGCTTGGAGGCCAGGATTGGATCGAGAAGCCATGTCATTTGCTGCTGCTGGATGTTGACCATTTTAAAAGGATCAATGATAAATTCGGTCATGCGGTCGGAGATCAGGTGCTAAGGCTTACAGCAGATCAGATCAAGCGGACCTTCGGGCATACAAATTCCTTTCTGGCACGCTACGGGGGCGACGAATTTTTGATCATTTTGAAGGGAAAGTCAGACGATGAGGTGGCGGCCTATATCGAGGCGCTGCGGGAGGGCATGGCAAAGCTGGAGTGGGCGGACGGCGCAGGCTGGAGGATTGGCGTAAGCATTGGCTGTGCGCGGGGGGATGAAACAGAGCATCACAGTATTCGTGAGCTTATGCAGTTGGCGGATCAGCGCATGTATGAGGAAAAAAATAGGAATAGATAGCATGGAATCGGGCCATACTACAGGTATGCCGGACGGCAAGGTAGATATGGAGGGTTCCTATGCAGAACGATCAGCAAACAGACGCAGCGTTTGGCTTGCGGGATAAAATAGGGTATATGTTCGGTGACTTCGGAAATGACTTTACGTTTATCTTCGCAAGCTCTTTTTTAATGGTATTTTACACCAAGGTGCTTGGGATCAGCGGAGGCATGGTAGGAACATTATTTTTGGCGGCGCGCTTTGTAGATGCCTTTACGGATGTGACAATGGGGCGCATTGTCGATAAAATGCCGCCGGCGCGGGATGGGAAATTTCGCTGCTGGATTCGGCGCATGTGCGGACCTGTTGCGTTGTCGAGCTTTTTGATGTATCAGACTGCGGCTGCGGATGCGCCGATGATGTGGCGTATCATCTATATGTATGTCACATATCTGCTGTGGGGCAGCGTGTTTTATACATCGATCAATATCCCCTATGGCTCTATGGCGTCCGCGATCACGGCAGACCCCGATGAGAGGACATCGCTTTCCACCTTCCGGTCTATTGGTGCAGCGTTGGCGGGGCTTGTGATCGGAGTGGGAACACCGATTTTTCTCTACACGACTGATGAAGCGGGAAATTAGGTTGTGCGCGGTGGAGCGGCGTTTACCGTGATCGCAGGGGTGTTTTCGCTGCTGGCGATCATTTGCTATGTGATTTGCTACCGGCTGACGATTGAGCGCGTGACGATCGAAAAGAAGCCGGATGCAGAAAAATTGACGCTGGCTGCGACGTTTCGGGCGATTGGAACGAGCCGTGCCCTGCTTGGCATTATCGGGGCTGCGATCTTTTTGCTCTTAAGTCAGCTTTTGATCAATACGATGAATAACTATATCTATCCCGATTATTTTGGAAACGCGCGCGGAATCTCTATTTTTACGCTGCTGTCAACACTTGTGATCCTGTTCATCGTTGCGCCGATCAGCGTGCCCGTCTCCCAGAAATTCGGAAAGAAAGAGGCATCGGCTGCGGGAATGTTTTTCTCCGGCGTCGTGTTTGCCCTGCTGTATGTGCTGAAGCTGAAAAATATGTGGCTGTTTTTGCTGCTGTCTCTGGCAGGATATATCGGGCTTGGATTTTTTAACACGGTTATTTGGGCAAACATCACGGACGTGATCGACGATCAGGAGGTAAAGGTCGGACAGCGCGAGGATGGGACAGTGTATGCAGTTTATTCCTTTGCGCGAAAGGTCGGGCAGGCGCTCGCCGGCGGGCTGGGCGGCTGGGCGTTGGAATTTATCGGTTATGAGTCCGCAGCGGCGGCACAGACACAGGAGGTGCTTGGCGGTCTGTACGCAATGGCGACGATTGCTCCGGCGCTTGGATTTTTCGCCGTGGCGGCAATCCTTTGGTTTATTTATCCTTTGGATAAGAAGCGCGTGGAGGAAAACGGAAAAATCCTGCAAAAAAAGCGTGAGAGATAAAGTGTTAAAAAAGTGTTAAAAATTAATGAAATAGTTGATTTTTTTGTTAAAAATCTGTATATTGAAAAAAAGGGAGTAGTTGGCATCGGTAAGATGTGTACGAAGCCGTCAGTACGATTCCATAGCTTGGGATCCGGTTCGTAACGAAACAGCGAGACTTTTGTTGCAATTTCAAAGGATATTGCGGCGGAGGTCTTTTTTTATTCTTCGTCGCGTAAGAACGGAGGAAAAAATATGGAATTGTTGATTCAATTATTGTTGCTTGCATTAGGATTTGTGATGCTGGTGAAAGGGGCGGACTGGTTTGTGGATGGTTCCGCCGGGATTGCGGATCGCTTTGGCGTGCCGCAGCTTGTTGTGGGGCTTACGATCGTTGCGATGGGAACGAGCGCGCCTGAGGCGGCGGTAAGTATTACGGCGGCGTTAAAGGGAAGCGCGGATATTACGATCGGAAACGTTGTCGGCAGCAACATTTTAAATATTTTGATCATTCTTGGAATTTCTGCGGTGATCGTGCCGATCGCAGTTGCAAAATCGACGATCCGTTATGAGATTCCTTATATGCTTTTGATCACAGCGCTTTTGATCGGACTTGGCTGGACGGGGAATACGATCGGTTTTGGTGAGGGCGTGATTCTCTGGATCGCATTTCTCGGTTATCTGACCTATCTGTTTTTCATGGCAAAGAAGAACAAGGAAGAAATTCCCGAGGAGGAGAAGGAGCTTCCGGTGTGGAAGCTGATACTTGCGTCTGTGGTCGGTCTTGTGCTGATCGTATGGGGCAGTGACGTGACGGTTGACGCTGCGACAGCGATTGCGCAGTATGCGGGGCTTAGCGAACGCTTTATCGGGCTTACGATCGTAGCGCTCGGCACATCTTTGCCGGAGCTGTTTACCTCGGTATCTGCGGCGATGAAGGGAAAGGCGGATATTGCAATCGGAAATATTGTGGGCAGCAATATCTTTAATATCTTATTTGTGGTCGGTACAGCGGCGTTGATCACACCGGTTGCGTTTGTGCCAAGCTTTGCGATCGATACACTCGTTGCGATTGCTGCTGGCGTGCTGCTGTTAGTCTGCGTGGTACGCGGGCAGAAGCTGACGAGAGCGGGCGGAATCGTAATGCTTTTGGGCTATGCGGCATATTTTGTTTATCTGCTTCGGTAAAAATGAAGAAAGGATGGCAGAATGCCTGACACACGGGAAGATGAGCGGGAGCAGTCTGTCAGCGCATCGTCTGCCATATAGCTTTAGGGAGCGGATGGTGGGAATTTTGGACAAAAACAAATAAAAAAGTCATAAAACAACAGAAAAAATGATGATTTATCATGGATCAGTCAAAAGTAAAGAAAAATTTTGTGGAAACCTCTGGAAAAAAGGACGCTTTTTCGTTATAATGATTGTAGTACGATCAGAATAGAAAAGGAAGAAGGGGACTATGGGAAAAACAAAGCAGGGGAATACAAAGGCTGGGGGAGCGCTGCTGTTTAGCATCCGTAATAAGATCATCATTTGTTTTCTGGCGCCGATACTGTTTATGGTGGTATTGGGCTTTTTATCCTACCGCACCGCGCAGATTGGGATGAGCACATCCTTTCGGGAGTCTACGCAGCAGACGATTCAGATGGCATCCGAGAATATAGATGTGAGCAATTCTTTTATCGAGGCGGAAGCGCTTAAGTATGTAGTGGACGGAGATCTTGGAAGATATTTTATCGGGGTGTATGATAATGATCCTGTCAAGCAGGGAGCGCTGCTGAGTCGGGTGAAAACAGATATTCTTGCATCGCAGGTCGGGAATGTCTTTATCAGCAATATACATATCATCACGGAGGAAGGCACCGAGATGATCTCAACCAAGAGTAAGGCGCAGCAGGGCATGTATGCTGCCTATATGCAGGATATGGCGCCGAACGGTGTATTGGAACAGTGGGAGGATCATCATGATGTGCTGGATGAGGCGCTTAATCTGAAGAAGGATGATTATATTCTGACCTGTCAGAGGAAAGCCCAGCAGGGAAATGCCGTGATCGTCATAGATGTGAAGGCGTCTGCCGTGGCATCCTTTTTGGAGAATCTAGACTTGGGTGAGGGCAGCATCCTCGGATTTGTGACGGCGGGAGGCAGAGAGATCGCGGTAACGAGGCAGCCTGGAGAGGAGAGAGCCGCAAGGATTGAGGACGGAACAGTGTTTGCCAATCAGGAGTTCTTTAAAAATATGGATACGGATACACAGGCGCAGGAGATCACCTACGACGGCGAGAAATATTTATTTTTCCATCATACGAGCGAGAGAACAAAATCGACCGTGTGCGCGCTTGTGCCGATCCATGTGGTGATCGATCAGGCGGAATCGATCAAGCAGCTTACGATTGCCGGCGTGCTTTTATGCGGTATCATCGCGGTGGTGATCGGACTTGTGATTACAAACGGCATCCGCAAGAATATGCATCGTATTTCCGGCAGCCTTAAGGTTGTGGCGGAGGGGAATCTGGCAACGCAGGTAGCGGTATCGGGACATGACGAATTTCAGTCGCTTGCTGCCGCTGCGAATCATATGATCGCAAATAATAAGCAGTTGGTGCAGAAGGTCAATCTGGCGACGGACAGGCTTGCGGTGTCGGCAGACGAGGTGACGGAGGCATCCGGCGTGATTCAGGAATACTCGGTGGATATTGCACATGCGATCGGTGAGATTAACGACGGTATGGAGAAACAGTCCATGCATGCGCAGGAGTGTGTGAGCAAGACAGGAACATTATCGGAGGAGATTTCGCAGGTCAACCGGATTGCGAGAGACGTCGAGGCGCTGGTGTCGAATGCAGAGAAGATGATCCATCACGGTATGGAGCTGGTGAAGCTTTTAGGTGAGCGTGCCGACGAGACGACTGAGGTAACGGCGAAGGTTGAGGAGAGTATCCTTGCACTTAAGAAGGAGTCTGAGATCATCAACGAATTTGTCGGAATGATCACGGATATATCGGAACAGACAAATCTGCTGTCTTTAAATGCTTCGATCGAGGCGGCAAGAGCCGGAGAGGCAGGACGTGGCTTTGCAGTTGTGGCGGAGGAGATTCGCAAGCTTGCGGATAATTCGGCAGAGGCGGCAGGAGAGATTCGCAATAATGTAGAGCATATCAGCGCGCAGACGAGCATGAGCGTGGAGAGTGCAAAGCAGGCGGGTTCTATGGTCGCAAAGCAGACTGAGGCAGTGTCCGAGGTAACAGGCGTATTCCAGAATATGAATGAGGCAATGGAAAAATTATTCTTTAGCCTGAAGCAGATTTTGGAAAAGACGGAACAGGCGGACAGAGACCGGGAGGACGCGCTGGAGGCGGTGCAGAATATTTCGATGATCATCGAGGAAACGGCGCAGAGTGCGGAGGTCGTGCGGACGGTTGCCGAAAATTTACAGAGGAATGTAGAAAATCTGAATGGTACGGCGGAGAGTCTGGATGAGAATATGAGCGGACTAAAGACAGAGATTGCCGTATTTAAAACAGAATAACAAATGCGAAAAATCGCCCTATCGGCTGGTAGCGGCGATTTTTCTTTCTGTAAAACGGTGATTTTACTTCCATTTTTTCGTATCTGTGTTACAATAAAAAATAAACAAAATGAAGGAATTGGAGCAGATCAATGGAAAAACAAAAGCATGAGGCTAAGGGGAGTGTATTTCGGGAGATCCTAAGCTGGATTCTTCCTTTTTTATTTGCGCTTGCCGTAACATGGCTGCTGAAAAACTATATTATTATCAATGCAGATGTTCCGACCGGTTCGATGGAGAATGCTATCATGCCGGGAGATCGTCTGATCGGGAACAGGCTGGCATATTTAAAGGATGATCCGATGCGTGGGGATATTATTATTTTTAAATACCCCGATAATGAAGAAGAATTGTATGTCAAGCGTATTGTCGGACTGCCGGGCGAGACGGTAGAGATCAGGCAGGGGGAGATTTATATTAATGGTTCCGAGCAGCCTCTGCATGAGGATTATCTAAAGGAGAGATGGACGGTAGCGACCGGGGATTATTATTTTGAGATTCCGGAGGATTCTTATCTGGTTTTGGGTGACAACCGAAACGATTCATGGGATGCGCGGTATTGGACGAACACCTATGTACATAAGGATAAGATACTGGGGCAGGCAGTGTTTGTATATTGGCCGTTTCAGAATATGGGCAGACTGAGGTAGGAGGAGAGCTATGATCACGCTGTTGGCAAGATTTTTGATCCGCGAGAAGGAAGATAAGACAAGAATCAGGCAGTCCTATGGCGTTCTCTGCGGTATTGTTGGAATTGCACTGAATGTGCTGCTGTTTGCCGGAAAGCTTCTGGCGGGGATGCTCAGTAATTCGATCGCGATCACAGCGGATGCGCTCAACAATCTTTCGGATGCAGGGTCTTCTCTGGTGACGCTGATAGGTTTCCGTCTTGCGGGGGCAAAGCCGGATTCTGAGCATCCGTTCGGGCATGGAAGAATGGAGTATATCTCGGGTTTGGTAGTGGCTGCAGCGATCCTTTTGATGGCATATGAGCTGATCAGAGACTCGATCGGTAAAATTCTCCACCCGGAGGAGACGGAAACGTCTCTCCTTGTTTTTATAATCTTAGCGGTGTCAATTTTTGTTAAATTATATATGGCATATTATAACCGCAGCATCGGCAGGCAGATTGGCTCTGCGGCGATGAAGGCGACGGCAACGGACAGCTTAAGCGATGCAGGCGCAACATCGGTTGTATTCGCGGCAAGCCTGATCGGACATTATACAGGCGTACAGATTGACGGCTGGTGCGGTGTGCTCGTTGGACTCTTTATCATATATGCAGGGGTTCAGGCAGCGAAGGAGACGCTTGATCCGCTGCTTGGGCAGCCGCCGGAAAAGGAGCTTGTGGAGGAGATTCACAAGATTGTAATGGCACATGAACCAATCTGCGGCATCCATGATCTGATCGTGCATGATTATGGTCCGGGGAGACAAATGATCTCACTCCACGCGGAGGTTCCTGCGGAAGGAAATATTTTGGAGACACATGATGCGATTGATAACGTAGAAAAGGAGCTGCGGGATAAGCTCGGATGTGAGGCGACGATCCATATGGACCCGATCATTACGATGGATAAACGAATTTATCGATTAAAAATGACGGTGCTTGAGATGTTAAATGAGATTGATCCGGTAATCACGATGCACGATTTCAGAGTGGTGACGGGCCCCACGCATACAAATCTGATCTTTGATATTATTGTGCCGTTTAAGTTTCATATTGACGACGAGACGCTTACTGAGCGTATGGACACTATGGTAAAGGAGCGTGTGGGGGAGAGCTATTACATAGCTATGACGATTGACAGGGCGTATGTGAAGGAGTAGGGGGAGAGAATGTGGAGTTCTTTCCATAAAAAAGCTACAGGCTTATGAAATATTTTCATAGCCTGCAGCTTTTTGCCGGTTATTCTGCCGCTTGCGGTGTGTCATCGGCAGTTGTATTTGGCTGTGCACTTCCTGATTCAGAGGAAACACCGGTCGTCTTTCCGGCAGATGCTTCGGGGGAAGTAGCTGCCGCCTGTGCGTCAGTCGTCTCAGAGGACGGTGTTTCCGGGGCAGTTGTTTCAGAGGACGGTGTCTCTGTCTCGGTCGTCTCCGTTTCGTGGATGACATCAGGGTCTGTATAGACAATCTCTCCTACACCCTCGCGCAGTATAATACTCTTAGAACCAAGAATATTTACGGTGATAAGATCGCCGTCCTCGACATTTTCAAGGCTGGTCGAGATAAATGACGGTGTCAGATAATTGGTTGCGACCTTAGAGCCATTGACAAAAATCTTCGTGTTCTTGGTGAAATTAGAGCCGTACACCGTCAATGTGTTGTTGTAGGTGTTTTTGCTGACCGAGGAAATCACCACGTCCTCGACGTCCATTGTAAGCTCGCTGGCAGGATAAGGGTCTTGGCCATGATATGCGTAGCGTTTTCCATACAGCAGATCATACTGCAGGTTGTTGAGCCCGGATAAATAAGTTTCAGAGCCAGCCTGCGTCTGATGATAACGGAGAACCGTTCCCTCATGAATGCCGAGCTGGTTCGTTGTCTCTGCCAAAAGCTGATAAGCGGCAAGGTCTGCATCCTGCTTCGGAAGTCCCATGTTGTTCCATGTAATATATTTTGTCTTAAAAATGCTGCCTGATTTCATATCAGAGTCAACCAGACCCATAGTCGGAAGATGATCGCCGAAGAATACAACAATGGTATCTTCTCCGCGTCTGTCGAGGGCGGATATGAGATCACCGATGAAATCATCGACCTCGTGCAGCATATTTACATAGTATTCCCACTGGTTATTGGAAGCTTCATCTGCGCCTCCGGTTACCGTGACCGTGGGATTTTCAAGAATCCGATTGCTTGGGTAATCTCCATGACCCTCTACAGTGATCGTGTAGACAAAGTCAGACTTACCCTCGGTAGCGTTCATTGCCTTTATAGTTTCCTCAACCAGTACGTCATCGGTCGGCCAGCTACCGGTCGGCGTAAAGGAATTGATATTCATTAATTCCTTGCTTGTAAAGGAGTCAAAGCCCATCATGGAAAAGGCATTATTGCGGCTGTAGAAGGTTGCTGTATTGTTATGTACGACATGCGTGCCATAACCGATTTTGGAAAGTGCAGAGGCAATGCTCTCACAGTCGGTCTGCTTTAAAATCGTTTTATACGGGTATTCCCCTGTGCCGAAATACTGCATACTCATTCCGGTCAGAACCTCAAACTCTGTGTTGGCGGTACCTGCACCCACGACAGGAACAGTCAGATAGCCGCTGGAGTAGTTTGCCTCCAAATTATGGAAATTAGGAATCGGGTCCTCAGACATATTTAAAAAGTTGACGTCACTGGGATCGGCAAAGGATTCCAGCAGAACGCAGACGATGTTCGGCTGCGCATCAGGCGGAACTGTTGTTGCAGAGCCTGCGGAATCAACAAGTGTCTGAATTGCCTCAATCGTTTCCTCGGAGTAATCCTCCGGCTTATCCATGCCGCGTCCGACAACGCTTGTAGAAAATCCGTAAACAAAGCCGTAATCTGAATATCCCTGCGCAATATTGGAAAAATAAGAAGCAAGGATGTTTGAATTCTGTGCCGCATGGGTCGTTACCGGAATACCGATAAAGACAAGGGCAAGGATGCAAAGCGGCGCAAGCACATGGTGGCGCGGTCCTTGATAGCGCGGTCCCTTTGCAAAAAACAGACCTAAGAATACAAAGAAAGAAACAACAGCGACAACAACGATCGTAGCCTCTGCCGCAGAAAAATAGGTCGTGTTCTGCATCTGGAACAGATCAGAGATCATTTTTATATCCGTATAGCTAAACGGGGTCACGCGGTTAGAAAGAATCAAGCCGTTGACCGTTCCGAGGAAAATCCAGATACCGCTGATCAAAATGCGTAATTGTGCCCGGTATTTTGTCAGGTAAACGAGCGTCAGTGAAGCAAAGATGATCAGCGCATTGTATAAAAATGCCAGCGTATGATTGCTTAAAAAGGTAACGGCGCTTACCAGATCGCGTCTGGAAATGACTTCGATGACAAAGATCAAAAAGCATGCCAGAATAAAATGAAAAATCAGCGAATACTTATTGAGAAACGCGATACGTTTATAGTATTTTTCACTGTGCGGTTTCTTTTTCGGAAGAAAAGACAAAATACGCTCCCACCCCTTACGAAACAGAGAGCTGACAACATTAAATTTTTCTCTCATAGAAATCCTCCCAATAACAATCTGCCTTGTATAAATGGCGGCAAAACGCCTAATTTTCATCTAATGGTAAAACTGATACTAACAGAATATATCGTTTTTAGGGTAAAAAATCAATCGGGAAGATGTATAAAAAAGTCTTAAGATTTACTAAATTTCTATTAGTTATGAATAAAACATGAACAAAGTGTGTCCAAAAAAATAATTTTATTTTATAAATTTATTAATGGCATCGTTGAGGTCGCGAAGTACCTGATCATCCCCTGTTTCGATGGCGTCCACGACACAGTGGCTGATGTGATCCTCAAGGATGATTTTGCCGATGTTGTTGATTGCGGAGCGTACCGCGGCAATCTGAATCAGCACCTCGCTGCAGTCACGCCCGTCCTCGATCATGGACCGGACGGCTTCCATATGTCCGATGGCGCGGCTCATGCGGTTTAGGACTGCTTTTGTATTTGTATGGCGGTGTCCGTGGGCGGATGGGGCATTTTTATCTGTGTATGCATCGTTATGCGAATGAGCGCTGCCATTGTGATGCGTATGCGTGTACGCACCGTCATGCGAATGAGCGCTGCCGCTTGGTACGGATGGGCTGCTGCCGTTTACAGGCGTGCTGTGATTTGAATGGACGGATGCATGATCTTTAGACATGGGGATTCCTCGTTTCTTCTTGTGTGTATTGGTTTAGTATAGCATAGCGGAAAGGAATTGAACAGAAGAAACTTTTGCGGTATACTGTAAAAGCAAATTTTATCACATTTTGTATTTTATATTAATATATATAAGGTAGGAACACAAATGAATTTATTTGACATTATCGGTCCGGTTATGGTGGGACCATCGAGTTCGCATACAGCCGGAGCAGTAAAAATCGGGAGAGTTTGCCAGAGACTTCTGGCGGAGGAGGTCAGGGACGCAAAAATTTATTTTCATGGCTCGTTTCAGGCAACCGGTAAGGGGCATGGAACAGACCGCGCACTGGTGGCGGGGCTGCTTGGAATGGCAGTGGATGACCCGCGGATTCCGGAAAGTTTTGCTGCTGCGCAGGAAGCAGGATTGACCTTTACGATGGAAGGACTTGATTTGGGGGACGTGCATCCCAATTCCGTAAAATTGGAGTTGACCGGAGTGACGGGAAGAAAGTTAGAGGTTGTGGCGGCGTCGATTGGCGGAGGGCGGATTCAGATTTGCGAGCTGGATGGCTTGTCTGCTAATTTCAGCGGGGACTGTCCGACGCTGATCGTCAATAATGTAGACCAGCCGGGGCATGTGACGGAGGTTGCCACGATGCTCGCAAGAGAAAACATCAATATCGGTACGATGCAGATTTACCGTACCGGTCGTGGAGGGAATGCAGTCATGGTCATCGAGTGTGACGGGGAGATTCCGCGGGAATCGATCGAATGGCTGGAAGCCAGAGAGGGTATACGAAAGGTCACTTATCTGAGTATGCAGGAAATATAACGAATGTTGGAAAGGAAGAAAACGGATGTATCAATCGTTGGAAGAATTATGCAGGATAGAGAAGGAGAGCGGCAAGCCGTTTTGGGAGATCGTGCAGGAGGATGACTGTAAGGAGAGCGGAATCAGTGCGGAGGAATCTTTTGCAAGGATGCGCCGGATGTATGAGGCAATGCAGGAGGCGGACGAGCATTACGATGAGAATTTGAAATCTGCAAGTGGTCTTGTCGGAACAGAGGGGAAGAAAATGAGAGACGCACGGCTGGCGGGAACGCTGCTGTGCGGGGATTTTATCGGGGAGGTTATGGAGAAGGCGCTGCGCACAAGCGAGTCTAATGCCTGTATGAAACGAATTGTGGCGGCGCCGACCGCCGGTTCCTGCGGCGTTGTGCCTGCTGTTTTTTTGAGCGTGCAGAAGAACCGGGGATTTTCCACGGAGGAGATGGTCAAGGCGCTCTATGTCGCGGCAGGGATAGGGGGCGTGATCGCAAACCGCGCGTTTCTTTCAGGGGCGGCAGGCGGCTGTCAGGCAGAAATCGGTTCGGCGTCTGCAATGGCGGCGGGCGGCGTTGTGGCTCTGCTGGGCGGGAGCGCTGCGGAGATCGCTAATGCGGCGGCGCTCGCACTCAAAAATCTGCTTGGACTGGCGTGCGATCCGGTTGCCGGATTGGTGGAAGTGCCATGTGTAAAACGCAATGTTATGGGAGCGGTCAATGCGATGACGTCTGCCGATATGACGATGGCGGGGATTTTCAGTAAGATTCCACCGGATGAGGTCATTGATGCGATGCGCAGTGTGGGGCGCAGCATGGCGGAGGAATTGCGGGAAACGGGAAAGGGCGGATTAGCGGCAACCCCGACCGGCATGGAAATTCACGAGAGAATGTCTCATTTGATGTAGCGCTCGCAAGTGATAGGAAATTTCATGTACAAAAAAAGGACCTGTAGGTCCTTTTTTTGCTTTATAGAAAACACCGTTTTCTATAAAGCAAATCACTCCGTGGGATCGCGCTGCGGCGGAATGGAACTATGTCGCTGCTGCGACCCGCCGCAGGCGGAGAATCTCGCAAGCGAGATTCTTTATTTCTTAACAGAAAACCCCGTTTCCCATAAAGCAAACCCCTCCGTGGGATCGCGCTGCGGCGGAATGGAACTATGTCGCTGCTGCGACCTGCCGCAGGCACTGTATTATTTGTTGGAACGTCTCCAGATGTTCATTTTTTCTGCTTCTGCGATCAGCTCGTCGCGGAAATCAGGATGAGCGATAGAGATTAACGCTTCTGCCTTCTGCCATGTCGAGAGACCCTTTAAGTTGACTTTACCGTGCTCGGTAACGACATAGTGGATATTTGCCCTTGTGTCGGTAACGATAGATCCGCCGGCAAGTGTCGGGCGAATACGGGATTTTAAGTTACCGTCTTTATCCTTAAAGGTAGAGGATAAGCAGATAAAGCTCTTACCGCCGTTGGAGAGGTAAGCTCCCAGTACGAAGTCAAGCTGCCCGCCTGCACCGCTGATATGCTTTACTCCTGCGGACTCTGCATTGACCTGTCCGAATAGATCAATGTCAACGGCATTGTTGATGGAGATAAAGTTATCAAGTGAGGAAATGGAACGAATATCGTTCGTGTAATCGACCGGAGCGCTCATAAGTTCGGGATTCTCGTCCATATAGTCGTACATCTTTTTCGTTCCGGCGCCGAACGCATAGGTCTGGCGGTAACGGTCAATGTTCTTCTTGGAGCCGTTAATCTTTCCTGCCCTTGCAATATCAACAAATGCATCCACATACATCTCGGTATGGACGCCGAGGTCCTTTAAGTCAGACTCTGCGATCAGGGAGCCGACTGCGTTTGGCATACCGCCGATGCCAAGCTGTAAGCTTGCGCCGTTTGGAATCTCCTCAACGATCAGCTTTGCGACTGCCTTGTCGACATCGGTAGCCGCGCCGCCTCCGCCCATCTCGCTGATCGGCGGATTCTCACCCTCAACGATATAGGTAACGTCCGAGATATGTACACCGCATTCTGTTCCTCCGAGACAGCGCGGCATGTTCTCGTTGACCTCAACGATGATGTGCTTTGCTCTCTCACACATTGCGCCAAGATGGGATGCGTTTGGACCAAAATTAAAATAGCCGTGTGAATCCATCGGAGCAACCTGGAACATTGCAACGTCATCCGGGCAATCCAGATCGCGGTAATAGCGCGGCAGCTCAGAATAACGGATCGGCGCGTAGTAAGCGCATCCTCTTGAGATCAGCTTGCGCTCAAGACCCGACATATGCCATGAGTTCCAGCAAAAATGCTCTCCGGCATCCTCGCGTGCAAAAACAGCGAGCGGCTTTAAAAGGATACCGCCGCGCAGCTTTACGTCATGCAACTCATCGGTACGCTTTGCCAATGCCTTATCCAGCGTATCTACGATATTCGTGCACCAGCCGTAATCTACCCAGTCGCCGGACTGAATCAGCTTTACCGCCTCATCGGCAGATACAAGCTTTTGTTTGTATTCCTGTAAAAAATCCATGAAAAACCCTCCTTTGGTAAAAACATCATAAAGAAATTCTTTATGGTGCTATCGTATCATGTTATGGATAATTTTACAAGTCTATAGTTCTTCTGGGAGAGTCCAATTACGGGACGCGTCCCGGTACTGCTCCAACTGCTGTTCGTATTGCGAGATCAAAACCGGATCGGAAGGAAGCTTCGCCTTTTCGTCAGCGATCAACAGCTCATAGCATTCTGTCAGACCAAGCAGGGGAAGGTCGCCTCCGGTATGCACATCGAGAATGCTTGCCGTCTCGTAAGCGGCGTTGTAAAACCACAGCACCGCCTCTGCATAGTCGCGTTCGGCGAGAAAGTAGGTGCCGAGCTCATAGCAGATTTCCGAGCAGGGGGTTGTCAGCATATCCTTCATGGTCAGCTTGAAAAATTCATTTTTATTTCCCTCAAGACGGTATATGTGTGCCAGAATGCAAGAAGCCTCCTTGTGGGCGTCGCCCGTGGTATCGTTTTCAAGAATTGCCTCAAAAACAGGCTTTGCATTGAGAAAATCCTTTGTATCGCCTGTTTTTAAGAGCTCCCTTGCATACATGCTGCGGATTTTTGGGGAAAATTGTCCGTCGTGCTCAAATGCCTTGACAAAAATAGAAAAATCACGCTTGCTGTGCAGTGACTGCGGCTTGTGGAGAATCTCAACATCACTGTCAAAGATAACCGGCTGTAAGCGGACTGTCTCATGGATCGGGTCGATCCATGTAAAGGTGCGCAGACGGCGAAACAGCTTGGGGCGGTATTCTTTTTGCGAGTTGAGAACCGTGTTAAATTCGGAGCAGTTTACATATTTCATCTGTACGATCTCGATTTCCGGCAGCAGTGCTTGCTTTAGCCGCAGAAAACGCGTGTGGTTTTCCTCATCCAGCAGCTCGTCTGCGTCTGCGGCATAAATATATTCCATCGTAGCTTTGGAAAAGGAAAAATTCCGCGCGGCAGAAAAATCATTTGTCCAGCGGTAGTCGTAGATTTTGGAAGTGTAGTCTGCCGCAATTTCTTTTGTGCGGTCGGTGGAGCCTGTATCGACGATGATAATTTCATCCATAAGGTCTGCAATGCTGTCAAGACAGCGTTTGAGTACGGCTTCTTCATTTTTTACAATCATACATAAGCTGATGCTTGCCATAAAAGTCCTCCATTCCGAAACGATTTGACATGGGTACATTGCCCGCTGCAAGGCACATGCCAAAACAAAGTATCTGTTTTTATTATACCGCAGTACGGCGGCAAGGGCAAATGGAGAAATACAGGGTTTTGGAAAGCGGAAGTGGAAAGAAAAAAACGGTTGTGTTACAATGGGAGCAGTCAGAGAAAGAGAGAAGTAGTTGGCATGGAACAGAAAATACGAAATAAAAAGAATGACAGACAGGGGAAAGAGAGGGCTTCGGTAAATAGCAGCGGCTGTCCGTATGCGAAAAAATGCGGCGGCTGCAGCTATCAGGGCGTTTCCTATGAAAAGCAATTAAAGGAAAAGCAGCGGCTGGTGCAGAAGTATGTGGGCGGCTTTTGTAAGGTAAAGCCGATCATCGGAATGGAGCAGCCGTATCATTATCGCAATAAGGTGCATGCCGCGTTTGATATTGCAAAGGGCGGCACGATTATTTCCGGTGTGTACCGGGCGGGAACACATGAGGTTGTGAATATTGATGCGTGCCGGATTGAGGATGAAATTTCCGGCGCGATCATCCGCGACATTAGGGGGCTGCTGCGCTCGTTTAAGATTAAGACGTATGATGAGGATACCGGCTATGGTCTGCTGCGTCATGTGCTGGTGCGCCGCGGCTTTTGCAGCGGGGAGGTGATGGTCGTGCTGGTGCTCGGTTCTCCGATCCTGCCATCGAAAAATAATTTTGTGAAGGCGCTGCGTGGGCTTCACCCGGAAATCAGTACCGTTGTTTTGAATGTCAATGATAAGAAAACAAGCATGGTGCTTGGCGAGCGGGAGAGCGTGATCTATGGAAATGGATATATCGAGGATACGCTTTGCGGCTGTACGTTCCGAATCTCGCCCAAGTCCTTTTATCAGGTGAATCCCGTTCAGACGGAGGCGCTTTATCAAAAGGCGGTCGCCTATGCGGGGCTGACAGGAAAAGAAACTGTCATAGATGCCTATTGCGGAATCGGGACGATCGGGCTGATCGCGGCAGGGCAGGCGGGACAAGTCATTGGTGTGGAGCTGAATAAGGACGCTGTGCGGGACGCGGTGATCAACGCAAAGAGAAATCAAATAAAAAATGTGCGGTTTTATCAGGCAGACGCCGGAAAGTTTATGCTTGAGATGGCAGGGAAGCTTTCTGCGGCAGGTGGGCGTGGGAAGGCTGCGGTCGACGTCGTGTTTATGGACCCGCCGCGCGCCGGAAGCGACGAGGCATTTTTATCCTCTGTTGTAAGGCTTGCGCCAAAGCGCGTCGTGTATGTCTCCTGTAACCCCCAGACGCTTGGGAGGGATTTGAAATATCTTACGGCGCATGGGTATGAGGCGGTGGAGTGCACGCCGGTCGATATGTTTCCGTGGACGGGACACTGCGAGGTCGTGGTATTGCTGTCAAAAGTACAGAACTGAATACCGAAAAAGGCTTGAAAACAAGGCATTTTCGAGCAAAAGCTATCTTGCTTTGAAGGTTGCGGAACGGAAGGCTTAGTCTCCCGGTTTATGGTGAAAACGATAGGTTGAGTTGACAGGTTGAAAATAGGTAAAGGCGAGTGGACAAGATGATTTTGCCGATTGTTGAGTTGATAGAATAGTTAATTGCACGGCAAGGGGGAATAGAGTTGATTAATTTAGGAAAACTGAAAGAAATAGATGAAAAGTCTAATCCCCCAGCTATGCTGGGGAGAATAGTGTAAGTGGAAGCGGTGAGGATATCAATAAAAAATCTCCTATGTTATATTGAGAATGGTGTCGCAAGCCAAACTCAAACATAGGAGGTGGTTCAATGGACAATAAAAGCATATCACATACCAGTTGGAAATGCCAATACCACATAGTATTTATACCGAAATACCGGAAGAATGGATAGGCATTGAAGAAGCAGCAGAATATTTAGGTGTTAAGCCTATTACAGTTAGAGACTGGATTAAAAAAAGATACAGGAATTCCCGCCCATAAAATCGGAAAGAAGTGGAAATTCAAGCCTTCGGAATTGGATGCTTGGGTTAAGCGTGGAAAAAGTGCTATCTGATAGGAGGAATAATGACATGGCTGATTTAGGTCAAGTGTTTACAAAGGGTAATGTTGCCCATTATATGGTTTCATTATTTGAATTGCCTAAGCAAGCAGCCATTATGGATCCATGCTATGGGGCAGGTTCTTTTTTGGATGCACTTTTAGCGGATACATACAGTAATGTTACTGCTTGCGAAATGGATACCGCCCTTTTTGAAAAGACAAAGGAGAAATATCGCCAATATAGGCTTATTAATGATGATTTTCTAAAATATGATGCTTCCGATGCATTTGAGGGCATTATTATGAATCCACCATATATACGACAGGAAAAAATCGACGAGTTAGAACCGTATGGAATTACAAAGGAAACATTACGTGCTAATCCCATATTTATTGGTTTGCCCAGCACGGCAAATATGTATATGTATTTTATAATGAAAGCCATTGACTTATTAAAGGCTGATGGTCAGTTGATTGTGATATTCCCGAGTAGTTGGATGAATGCAAGAAGTGGAGCTGAATTTCAGAAAACTATGCTTTCAAAATGTGGGGTTGAAAAACAAATACATATTCATGGAGATGTATTTGAACGAGAAGCCTTGGTTGAAGTTGTTATTTTAAAATTAATCAAGGGCAGAACAGACCTTGACACAATTGAGGAGTATTTGGAGTCTAAAGATGGTATGTTACAAAGTGTCTCATTAAGAGAAAGTGAAATCTTTGAAGAATTCTCGTACCCGTTTTCTAAACTGGCCACTATCAAGCGAGGCTTAACAACGGGATGTAATGAAATGTATATTAATCCAGAAATTTTTTGCGAAGACAGTGGATGTTTCAAACCTATAATATCTTCGCCTAAGAGTATTGATGGATATACTACGCTTAATGCACGTTTAGACCGTTTGTTTTGCCCAGTGGAGAATGCTGTTTCGGATGAAATATCAAATTACCTGGATTTTTGGAAAAACAAAATAATTCAAGAGCAAAAACCTAAAACGCTGTATCTGAAGGTCAATAGTACCGATAAGTGGTATGAAATACGTGAGATTTGCGGAGAAGATATTTTGTTCAGTTATTTTGTTCGTAACGATATGAAATTTGTCATGAATGAAACAGGAGTGCTTGCGAGAGATAATTTTTATGTTATCAAGCCGAAAGTTGACAAATGGGTTATGTTTGCTTTGCTAAACAATTATTACACATATTATCAGCTGGAATTGCGTGGAAAAAAATACGGAGCAGGATTATTGAAATTACAGAGATACGATATTGAGGAACTATATTTCCCAGATTATGATTCGATTTCTGTTTCTGACAAAAAGCATATGACTGTCTTGAGCCATAAACTACTTGAAAGTGCAGATGTTTCTGTTATAGGTGAAATCACGAAATTGATTTCTAAGTATAGTAGTATAAACTATGAAGAAATAACAGAAAGATATGCAACTACAAAATCGAACCGATTGGAGGTTAAATGAAGTGAGCATAAATGTGGTTAGTTTGTTCTCTGGTGGTGGTGGATTGGATCTGGGATTTATTGCCGAGGGATATAAGATAATCTGGGCGATTGATAACAACAAGAATGCTACCGATACTTATCGTGCGAATATTGGCGGCCATATTATGTGCGCGGATATTAACCAAATTGACATTAGTAAGATTCCGCGCGCTGATGTAATTATCGGAGGTCCCCCCTGCCAGTCATTTTCCTTGGCAGGAAATAGAAATGTTGAAGATGAGCGAGGTCAACTTGTTTGGAAATACATTCATATCATTGAGCAGGTAAAACCTAAAGCTTTTGTATTTGAAAATGTAACGGGTCTGTTGTCTGCGAAAAATTCGCAGGGAGAGAAAATAATTGAACTCTTGAAAATTGCTTTTAAGGAGATTGGCTATACAATTGAGCAGCAAGTTATGAATGCTGCCGATTATGGCGTTCCTCAACGAAGAAAGAGAGTAATCATTGTAGGTTTGAAGAATGCAAAATTTAAATTCCCAAAACCTACGCATAGTGAGGATGGAATTGACTTAAAACGATATGTTAGTGTAGAAGAGGCTCTTGGCGATTTACCGGAGGCTATAGCAGACGAAAATGGAGTTGTGAATTGTAATATTCCAGCACAGGGTGAGTTCCAGAAATTCGTAAGAAGGAATGTGCCTGTTACAGAGCATTTTATCCCTCAGATGAGTGAACTGGATGAATATATAGTACGTCATGTGAAACCAGGCGGAAACTATATGGATATCCCTGCAGATGTCAATTCCAGTAGAATTAGAAGACTTCAGCGAGATGGTGGACACACTACTTGTTATGGAAGGCTTGCACCAGAGAAACCATCGTACACTATAAACACCTACTTTAACCGTCCTAATGTTGGATGTAACATTCATTATAAAGAGGACAGGTTGATAACTGTGAGGGAGGCGCTGAGATTGCAGTCTTTCCCCGACGATTATAAGATTGCTTCAAGTAGTAAGCAGGGACGAAATCTTATTGTTGGGAATGCAGTACCTCCAATGCTTGCGGGTGTGATTGCTCGTGAGTTGAAAAAATTTATAGAGGAGGATTAAACTATGTGGATTTCATATTCAGATTCTGAAGTGAATCGTTTTCATCCTATATGTGAGCGTGCTTTGAATTATGCATTAAGATTAATTGGCAAAGAGAACCAGTACAGGGTATTACATCATCAATATACTGGCGCCCTTGAAATGGATTATGTTGTACAGAATACTGCTACGGGCAAATATCTTTGTGTTGTGGAAGTGAAAAGAGCTCCTGCGGATGTACATAGTGCAAGGTATCAATTTCAAGCTATGTCTTATGTTCAGATGAATGCTGACCAGTCTGAAAAACCTTTCTATATTTTAACGAATTTGGAATATGCCTTTTCGTTCAGATATGATTCAGGAAGACCGCGTGTGTTTCAACAGATGCTTGAGCCGGGGCTTTCGTATATTGGAAGCTTTGAAACGGATGAAGAGGAAATTTTTGTCGAGAAACTTGCCAGATATTTCAGCGAACGTTTAACTGATTATACGAGTAACACGTATGAGTATCTGGTTACACTTGAAGAGTTTGCAGCTCATATGGAGCAAATTAAAGAAGAACCAAAGCGATGGAAAACACATTTAGCAGTTCTTCTTTACGAATATATTCGAGGTGCGTTTACCTTTATAAACAGAAACGAATTAAGGGATATCAGACTCTTCAGAAATGATGTTGAGAGAATTTGTGATGAGGCGGCCCGCGTTAATTTTAAGGATATCTTCAACTATTCTGATGAATCGTTTGAACGCACAGCAAACATTGAAAATGATACATTAGTTGACTTGTATGATTTTGGTAACCAAAATGTTAATGGTGATTCTGTTGCCGGGATTTTGCACTCTATTGTATCTGCGGGACATGAACATGATGGCGAAGTTCCTACTGATCTGGAATTAGCGAGAATTGTGGCGGAACTTGCGAAGTATAGTAGTGGTGAATTAGAGACCACGGATGTTTTATGTGACCCGGCCGCTGGAAGTGGAAACCTTATTAGTGCTGCAATTCCCACATATAATTTAGTGCCGACACAGATAGTTGTAAATGATGTAAATAGTAAGCTGCTTGAATTGCTATCATTGAGAATTGGTCTGAATTATGCGAGTACAATCAGCTTAAGAAATTCTGCTGCAATTTATAATCGAAATATAGCAGATATTGAACCAGTGTTTTTCGATGATGTCAAAGTTGTAGTGATGAATCCACCGTTTTCAGCTGGAATTAATTGTGTTGCGAGAAAGCAGCCTTTATATAGGAGTATCGGACGTTTGACAGGCAACGAAGCAAGAACTAATATTGGACAGATGCCGTTGGAAGCAGTGTTTCTTGAATTGCTCGTTGAACTTGTTCAGCCTGGAACAACAATATCTTGTGTATTCCCGAAAACCCATTTAATGGGGCGTGGACTGGAAGCAAAGGCGATAAGACGATTATTGTTGAATCAGTTCGGACTACATTTGGTTTTCACATATCCTGGAGATGAAATCTTCGACGATGTAACAAAAGACACCTGTGTCCTCGTGGGTAAAGCAAAAACTCCGGCCGAATATGTAAAAGTTGTTTCCAGTTACGATAAAATTCCTAACATCGATATTCATAGATTTGCTCAAACGCTTCCGAATGATACATCGGATGAATTTTTACCAATGATGCCAGGAATTGTTGCAAAGAAAATTCCAACGCAGGAAATGTCCGTTGAGGTTGAAGATGGATGGCGAATGTTGAACAGTGAGATGGTTGATGCGATTACGTTCGTAAAAGAAAAATTCCAAAGTTCAGAACGATTTGCAGAATTATCAGAATTAAATTATCCGATTAAACGTGGACAAGCGGGCAACAGCGGTGGAAGTGATATTATGTTCTTTAATTCAAGGTCGGATTTGTACGGTCAGTTTGAGGGTCAAAATATCATTCTTTCTGTTGGAATGCGTAATGCTAAATTGAATACATTTGATATCGGATCGGGAGATAGTGATTTCTTGGATGTTTCAGATAATTCAGAGGAAATTGTAGATGCTGTTATTGATGCTTACAATGCACTTCCTGACAGAGAAGGTAAACAGCAACGCAGAAGAAAAACGAATCAAGAATGGAAGAAAATACTGAATAAGGAAAGTAGGGGTAGATTTTCTGAGAATTCCGTTTTGATTCCAAGAGCAATCAGAAAAACGGGAAGAATTTATTTATCCTGCAATCCGGTTTTTGTATCTACCAATTTTGTGGTTTGCACATTGCCTTCGCTAGATAGAGCAATAATGCTATCTACATGGATGGGTACCATTTTTTATCAGTTGATATGCGAGGCATCGTCAAAAGACCAAGAAGGTATGAGAAAAATGGAAGTTTCGGATATTGAAAAGACTTATATTCCGGCACTGGATGATGTAACGCAGGAAACTATATCTGCATTGTCAGAAGAATACAGTTCAATAGAGTTTTTAAATCTTTCAACTCCGGAAATCAGAGAAGTAGATAGAATATGGGCAAGAGAACTGTTCGGAGAAGAGGCGGAAGAAACGTTGAGTGTCGCAAGAAGAATGTTAGAGTATCTTGCCAATAGAAGAAATCCGTAATGGTTGTGATTTGTAAAGCTTATATAAAAGGGGTGGATGCCTTATGGCACATACGAGACAAAAAAGATGAAGATCGGAGAACTGAAGACTCTCATCTGGAGATGCTTCATCATCTACTGGAACACCCGGAGGATATGCTCAGCTAACGGTGGGCTGCCTCCGATGCTCAAAAGAAAACAGTATTATGAATCATTGGAGCAGGTGGCTTAAAGATTCCGTGAAGAAAATGTGTAAAGTAATATTGACAATATCATATTGACAATATCAAGGTCTTCTTTGTTGAAATCTTCGGGACTGTGGGAATTGTCACTATCATATAAACACCAGACGGCTGCGTTATGCATAAACCATATTTGTTTTTCAAAGTGTTCACCATTTTTATGCCCTAAAAATGGAGTGCTGCTCCATAGACGATTACGCATCTATTTTGAAACGCCCTCTGTTATGATTAATTTCTACACAGAAAAATCGGAAGTCAATAACTATGAGGGATTGAAATGATATTGTAGAAAATGTATACTAGAAAAAAATTCTGTTTTACTGTGGAATTGTTGCCTTTTGCGGCGGAAAGGACGGAATATGGCGATTATTGGCATTGATCTAGGAACTTCTAACACGCTGGCATGTGTTTTTCAAAATGGCAGACCCACTTTGATTCCGAACAGGGACGGAGGGTTTCTCACTCCCAGCGCAGTGAGCCTTGATGAGGATGGTTCTCTCCTCGTCGGAAAAGCGGCCAGAGAGCGGTTGGATAGCCATCCGAAGCAAACAGCGGCTTCCTATAAGGTGTTTATGGGCAGCCGCCGTGAAATTTTATTAAAAGATCATGTATTTCAGCCAGAGGAGCTTTCCGCTCTGGTACTTCGGCAGATTAAGGATGATGCCCAGCGCTTTTTAGGGGAAACAATTGAGGAGGCAGTCATCAGCGTTCCCGCTTATTTTAACGATGATCAGCGTTGTGCTACCAAGCTGGCAGCTGAGCTGGCTGGTCTTAAGGTCTCTCGTCTTATCAATGAACCTTCAGCAGCGGCAGTTTTTCACCGCTGGCAGAATCCGCAGGCGGGAGACGGAAAATTGATGATTGTAGATTTTGGCGGTGGAACCTTAGATGTGAGTATTGTAGAATGTTTTGAAAATATCATTGAGATACAGGCGATTGCCGGGGACAACAGACTAGGCGGGGATGATATAGATCAAGCCATTGCCGCTTATTTCTGTCAGCAAAATGGACTTGTACAAGGTGCTCTTGCACAAGATCAGCTGGCGGCTCTGTTGAAGGTTTCCCGCAAGGCAAAGCATAACCTTTCTGAGCCGGGAATTGATTTTACTGTGCTCTGTATGGAAACCTCGGAGGGGAAGTTTCAGATGGAGCTGGATCAGATCCTGCTGGCGCAGCTGTGCGAGCCGCTTTTTCAGCGGGTAGAACAGGTTTTGCGCCGAGCCATGGAGGATCCGAACATCGCTTGTAATATCCGCCAGATTGTACTGGTCGGGGGTAGTTCCTGCATGCCCGTTTTTCAGGAGTTTCTGCAAAAGCGTACCTCAGTCAAGCCGATTTTAGTGGACAATCCTGATCATATTGTAGCCCTTGGAGTGGGACTTTGTGCTGGAATCAAAGAGCGGAAGGGAGAATTGCAGGATATTGTGATGACCGATGTCTGCCCGTTTTCTCTGGGGGTTGCCAGCTACAATAGTCCTTCCGACACTCATCCCCATATCTCGGTTCTGATCCCCCGCGGAACCATGCTGCCTGCCAGCCGCAGCGATCGATTTCACACACTTTCCGATGGTCAGAAATTTTTGAAGTTTGAAATTTACCAAGGAGAGAGATATTTTGCGTCGGAAAACTTAAAATTGGGTGAACTACAGATTCAAGTGCCCTATGGTCCGGCAGGCAGTGGATCAGCTCAGGTCATGTTTACCTATGACATTAACGGAATCCTGCATGTCGAGGCGATCAGCAATGGGGGGCAGAGAAGGGAAACTGTTATCCTCAATCCTCGCCTCCGCCTTAGTCCAACCCAGCTGGAGACAGAGATGCATCGCCTTGAGCAGTTTAAGCTGTCTGTCTACGCAGCAAAGGAGCAAGCTCTTTTTCAGGAGGCCTTGCATCTTTATACCCAGCTTTCGGGTGAGCTTCGCAGATATTTGGGCGTTATGATTAATGCGTATAGCATGGCGCAAGACAGCGGCGAACCCATCTGGATCCTGCGGGAAACCAAGCGGCTGGAATCGTTTGTGCAGGGAATCAAGGATCAAGCGGCAGAGGATCCTCTCCTGATTTTTCGAGAAATGGCTGAACAGACAGAGTGGCATGAAGCGGAATTTGAAGCGTTTGAGGAGGATGAAGCAGATGAGTAACTTTTGGAATATTTTAGGCATCCCTCCCACCCGGGATACAGCGCAAATCAAAAGCGCCTATGCTCGTCAGAGCAAAAGCTGCAACCCGGAGGATGACCCTCAAGGTTTTATGCGTTTGCGGAAGGCATATCAGGCAGCGATTGCTTATGCACAGGGCAGTGAAACAGAACCGGTGGTATTTTTAACAGAAAAACAATCATCTGAACATGAGCGCTATTCGGAGACTTTTGATGATACACAGAAAAATCAATCGGAATCAGCGGGATTCTCATCTCAAGAAAAGCTGACGGGGAAGGAGGAAATTGAGCGAAAAAAGGAGGAGCAACAAGGCTCTCAGGAGGTGATCTTCACCTTTTCGGATGCCCCCGATCAAGCTGATTCCTATCGGGAAAGCGTAGCATTTCAAATGTTTTCCAAGATATATCAAAAATCAAATATGAAAAACTGGAAACTCTGGATGGAATATTTTGTTTCTCCGGAATTTTTGGAACTTCGCAGTCAGGAGGGCTTTTGCTCTCTGATGATGGAGCATATATTAGGACAAATGGACAGCGTCAGACCCGGCTCATCCTTTTTGAAGATACTTCATGTGGTCTACTGCGTTCAGCTGGTCACCAGGGATGCTTTGGGGCAGCCGGTTTGCCATTCCATTAGCTGCCGACAACCGCCTGCGGCGATACTTCAGCTGATCCGGCTGCTCCCCGATTGCAGCCATTTTTCAGGGGAAGATCAGGTCATGCTCTATTCGTTTTCAGATTACGATCAGCTGGTCACTCTCTATGAAAATGGCTGGGATTACGAAAACTTGTCTGTTCTGGAGAAGATTTTGAATGCTCACATACTCAGATACATCAAAGATAGGATTCCTGTTCCTTCCTTTGCAAATCCAAACGCCGCAGACGATGCCCGCCATCCCTTGAGTCTGCAGCTGCTGACCCACTTTTTTTCCTTCTTTGCCCTGCCCAGGGAGGTCTATCAGGTTGCTTGGGATGTGCTGGATCTAAAAAGTGCAAAGCTGGGACGTGCAGCAGTTCTTTATGGAGCCTTACGGGAGATGTGCCTGACAAAATGCCCTTTTTTGGAAGGGTATGCTCCGCAGAAGTTCACTGAACTGAAAAACATCTTCAACCGGTACACACAGACGCCGCAAGCTGACTCGAAGATTATTGAAATCTTTGATCGAGCGGAGATTGCATCTGCGCTTCTCAATCAGGAGTTTGTGGAACACAATGTACTCAGCCGCTGGATTACGTCTGGAATGCCATCGGAATTTTTGGAGCAGCTCTACAGCTTTTATCTGGAACATCCGCAAGCGCCTTTCGCATCCCGCGTCCGTCAAGCGTGCAAACAGACCCTTAAGGAACAGCAGGGTCTTATACGAAACAAAGAGGATGAACAAGACGATGCCCGCACGGCTCCCCGAAGCCTGAACCATCGTCCTTTTCTGCGATACTGGATGCGGGTGGCTTTTCCTCGATTTGGGCGATTCCATAATTTGCTGCGGGATTGTCTGCCTCTTTTGCCTGACTGGAGAAAACAGCTTTTTTCTGCTTCTGAACAGGAAGGCGATCCGGTACAGCCCATCATGGTCCAGTGGGAGGGCATTTCAATCCGGGTGCTCCTGCATCAGTTTTATTTGGAATATCGTTATGGGGAAGAAGAACTGGTAGTGCCCTGTTTTCCATTTCAGGACATACTCTCGCTGGGAGAGGTTGGACTATGGTTGCTGCCATTGGCGGTGGTGCAGGTGGGGAAGGAGCAGCTTGTGGAGCGATCAATTGTTTCCATGCTGGAAAATACGGCCTTTCCTTCGGAAAATCTGACCGAGGCAGCGAGCGCACTGACCGAGGGACTTTATCAGTGGAATTTGGAGAATGATGTGCAGTCTGTGCTGGTTTTCCAGGAAACGGGATTGGAACTGCATGGGGCTGAGATTGCCATTGCCCATTCTGAAAAGTCGGGCAACGATGAGTTGAGCATCCAGCTTTTTCATCTAAGGGATGAAAGTGACCGACCCCGCTATCTGCCAGATTACTTTGGACCGTTTGCGCAGTGGGACAATGCGCTTTCTGAAGCACATAAACTGCTTGATCAGCAGGTGATCAAGCCGCCGCTCTGTTATGCACCCAAGGGGGAGCATCACAGGCGCCGTTTGCCGGATTGTGTTTATTACAAGCCTCTGAAAAGCGGTGAAAAATGCTGGAGACCTCCGAGCGAGCTGCTTGATCGAATTTGGGGAACACTCGACTTCTGGGATAAGTTCCGCCGAACTGCGAAGGATGCCGAGGAACGGGTGGATATTATTCGACAGAGCTGGAGCAGTTGGAGGCAAAAGGGCGGGCATAGGGAGTCGCTTATTTCCCAGATGGGTATCCTTTGCAGTTTTCTTACAGAACAGGAACTTCCACCCCAGCTGTCCCCAGAGTGCCTTGCAGATCCCAATGGACCTCTTGCTATTTTGGATCAGCTGCAGATATTTTTGCTGCATATGGATCAAACCGAAGAAACGCAGCGTCTTCAAGCGCTGCTGGATTTTGCCGGTTGGAGCGAAGGGACATATCAGGAAGAATTTCCCGCCTTTCAGCCTTTTTTGACGGGGGCAGATTCTGTAAAGGATAAAAACGGGGAAATTTTTCAGGGATCAGTTGATCAGAAAATGCACAAAACTCTCCAGGAACGGTATGCCTACCAAAAAGAAATTCTGGATGAAAGGGAGCAAAATAAGACGACGGAGCAGCTGCGAGCAATTGCCTCGCTTGAGCAGCTACGGACTGCTTTTTTACAGAGGATCGAACCTTTGCTGGATTGGTTGCTGATTCGGGTAGATATTCTGGGAGACTGCTACCTAAAGGAACTGGATCAGTTTCTGCTTGCATTGTCAAATGGCAATTTAAAACGATTGGAGCTGGTGATCCAGCCGAAAGCTTGGGAGCTGCCGGATCGGGAGGAAGCCTATCCTCCGGTGTATTCACTGGTATTTCAGTGGGGGGAGCAGGGGATTTCCTGTCTTTATTTCGACGATCTGCATAATATTTTTTATGCCCTGCGTCAGGACGACAAGCGACCACGCACTAACGCCGAATGCCTTGTGAATATATCCCAAGACAAACCTTTGCCGTTTTGCTGCCAGTTTGCTTCATTCTTCCCCTTGCAGTGTCACCTGCAGGAGATTTTGGACGTATTACGGATTCACACATGGCAGGGAGTTGTACCTTCCGAGGCGGGAGAGTTTTTATGGACAGAAGCATGGGGTGGTGTGCATATAGGAAGCCAGAGGAACAAATACAATTTAGCTAAGCAGGATTTAGGCGGCTTTCCTCTGGAACGTGCTATGATCCCAAAGGATCAGGATATTTCGCTTCCTGTTTTTATTTCGGCAGATTATGGTGTTCAAAAATCCCCATCCTTTCTATTGACCCTGTGGGGGGTGAATGGTAACCGGGAATCTGAAATACGCATTGAGAAAAATGAACGGGGGAGCTTCACCAAGGCTGTCAAACGGTATTTTGACGGTGATATTTCCCGGTTGAGGCTTAGTTGGGAGGTGAATCCCATCAATTACGAGGAATTGTTTGCACCTGACTTTTATCAGAGACATTTGGATGAGCTGGAAAATCAAAAGGCTTTCTGCCACATCATTCTCAAAAGAGAAGGACCTAAGATGATGATGCTGGTTTTGGAGGATTTCACTGCCCGTGCCAGCTACTATGTGGCAGATAAAGAGATCTATATGGCCACGGAAAGAAAATATCCCAAGGAAAGCTTTGAAGGAAAAACCGTTCCGGCATATCTTATCCATATAGATCCGGCGCGCCTCAGAAACCAGCTGGTTCTGCTTTTGGACCACCTGCTCTGCCCCTATTCAGTGACTACCCGTTTTGCAGAATACGCCGGAGAAAAGCCAGTGAGAGCCAGAGCTTATAAGGACATTCGGGCAGAGGAGTTGGGGATGTGATCAGGAGGAACACGCTTTCAAATAAACCATAATAAAAAGCATATAGAGGTGGGAGACAAAAATTATGTAAAGCTTGATGGATGCAGGATTGTACAGGGCATGAAGAACTCCGCAGCAGAATACAAACGCTTGATAAGGTGACAAAAGAATGCAGGGAATGATTTCCAATACCTACTTGTTACAACGTTTAAAACGTAGGCGTAGGCGGCTGCAAGTCTGCTTGGGCTTCCCGTACACTTCACCTTTGATAATTATGTCAAAGCGATTGAGGCGATGAATTACGGACAGGCTTTTAAAAATAATATGATCATTACAGTGACCTCGCTGCTGTTTTTGCAGTCATCGGAAAAGCAGGTGCTCCTCCAACAGGTGTACCGGAATGTGGGACCATTTTCAACTGACTGGACGTCCTTCTTCCCAATGCTTGTGATGGCGACACTGCCGCTTGTGATTTTCTATTTCATTATGCAAAGACAGATTATTGAGGGCGTTGTGGCAGGAGCCGTAAAAGGATAAACAAAAAATAAAAGCTGTGATAAGCGGGCGATCTTTCCGGAAGGGGAGACCGCCCGCGTTGTGTCTGCCTCATAAGGTTTTGAAAAATTGCTTGCATATGGAAAAAAATTGTGTTATATAATATATAAAAGCAATTAGTTGCAACAAACACATAGAAAAATAGTAGGAGATACACAAGATATGTTAGATCAAAGAACGGTAGAAATCATAAAAAGTACAGTTCCGGCGCTGAAGGAGCACGGACTAGAGATCACAAAAACATTTTATAAGAATATGTTTGAGAACAATCCGGAGGTGAAGCCATTATTTGATATGGCCAGACAGGAGTCCGGAGAGCAGCCAAAGGCGCTGGCGATGACAGTATTGGCGGCTGCCCAGAACATAGATAATTTGGAGTCTTTATTGCCGGCAGTAAAGAAAATCGGGGAAAAGCACTGTGATGCAAATATTAAGCCGGAGCATTATCCGATCGTTGGATCGAATCTTTTGGGTGCGATCAAAGAGGTTTTAGGCGATGCGGCTACAGATGAGGTTCTTGAGGCATGGGGAAAGGCATACGAGGTGATCGCTCAGGTATTTATTGATGTAGAGAAAGGAATTTACGAATCAAGAAGTAAATAATACATAAAATCAGCCATATTCACAATTCATGTGAATATGGTATTTTTATTTACTTAAAATGAAAAAGAATGAAAAATTTTATGCCGCCGGTCAGTGGCGGTGAAATGGAGGTTATGTATGGATATTCATAAAGCTGCGAAAAGTATATTAGAACATGTCGGCGGAAGCGAAAATATCAAGGACGTCAGTCATTGCTTTACAAGACTGCGCTTTGTGTTAAAGGATGATTCAAAAGCGGACAAGCAGACCATCGAGCGCTTGGAAGGCGTGATCCAGGTGGTGATTTCCGGCGGTCAGTTTCAGGTGGTGCTCGGCTCAAAGGTAAATCAGGTGTATGAGGCGCTGGCGCCGCTGCTGCCGCCGGAAAACGATGCATCGGGAGGAAAAGGAAAGGGCAAGCTGGCAAATTCCGTTTTACAGACAATTTCTAAAATGTTTACGCCGTTAATTCCTGCGATTGCGGCTTCGGGATTGATCAAAGGCATTTTGACGGCGGCAAAGCTTTTGGCAGAGAAAAACGGCATTGATATTTCCGTGAATGATACCTATGTGCTGCTTCTTGCCGCAAGCCAGATCATTTTTTATTTTATGCCGGTGTTCCTCGGCTATACGGCGGCAAAGGCGCTTAAGTGCAATGAAGTTGTAGCAATGACGATCGGCGGATTTTTATGCTACCCGCAGCTGGACGCTATCATTCAGGATGCCGCCGTGGCAACCACGATCTTTGGGATTCCTGTGACGAAGGGAGCATGGACGATCGGTGAATCCACCAAGGTATTCAGCTATACCGAATCGGTCATTCCGATTTTGCTGGCAGTGTTTGCTCTGATGTACTTGGAGAAATTCTTAAATAAGGTAGTTCCACAGGTCATACAGATTATTATGGTGCCCGGATTGTCAATCCTCATCATGGTACCACTCACACTTACACTGCTGGGGCCGATCGGTATCTGGGTAGGGAATGGCATTCAGGCATTATATTATGCATTGATGAGCTTTAATACGGCTGTCGGCGGTGCGGTGATCGGCGGACTGTGGGGCGTTTTTGTTATTTTCGGTGCGCATCGGGCGCTGCTGCCGGTAGGACTGAATGATGTTGCGGT
>Garnier_p1__coassemble_210_pt1 | contig 70307 bp, 64 predicted proteins | sample Garnier_p1__metabat2_high_PE_021 | metagenome-assembled genome bin Garnier_p1 | reverse complement strand
CAGCAAAAAGGAAGCTGACGTTTCACGATTTATTAATCGTTAAAGCGACAGCCCCATTTGTATTTTGACATAGGCAATTGTGTCGCAATCCTGTGTCACAATACACACTTCGTTTGAGGATGCGCGCTCGCATGTGAGGAACGATTGCTCTGCAATCATGTTTCGGTGCGGCAACAGTGTGCTTCATTTGCAGTTTCTTTTGACGGATGTTTACTCTTGGAAAAGAAACAACATATGAATGGTATAGAAGCTTTACAAAAAGTTAAGAATAATTACATTGGGGAAAACTTGTAAAAAGGGAAAAACTGACATATAATAAAACAAATGTATACCATAGGAGCGGGAGTGCAGCTAGAACAGCTATTATTACATATCTCATACAAAAGCGTGCAGGGAAGCCTTATACGGGAGATCACAGACATCTGCTATCATTCCGGAAAAGTAAAGAGTGGCTCCCTGTTTATTTGTCTGAAAGGATATCGGACAGACGGACACCGTTATCTGCCGGACACAGTGGCGCGTGGGGCGGCGGCAGTCGTGGTGGAGGAGCATACAGCCTTTTCTCCGCCTGAAGGGGTGACTGTCATTGCCGTTACTGATACAAGGGACGCGCTGTGGAGACTTTCGGCAGCATTTTTTGATTTTCCGGCAGCAAAGCTTCGGATGGTAGGGATCACGGGGACAAAGGGCAAGACGACGACCGCATACCTTGCGGCAGAGATTCTGCGGCAGGCAGGGCATCGCGTGGGAATGATCGGGACGGTTGCCATTGAGGATGGAAGGACCGTGCAGCCCGCGGAGCACACGACCCCGGAGGCATATGAGGTGCAGAAGTATCTGGCGGCAATGGTGGAGAATGGCTGCGACTGCTGTGTGATGGAGGTCTCCTCGCAGGGGATCAAGATGCAGAGGGTGGCGGGCATCCAGTATGACATCGGCGTGTTTTTAAATATTGAGCCGGATCACATTGGGAAGGGAGAGCACGCATCCTTTGAGGAATATCTTTCCTGTAAACGGGCGCTTTTTGACCAGTGCAAGATCGGAATTTTTAACAGAGACGACAAGCACTGTGCTCAGATGTCCGACGGGCATACCTGCAAGGTGGAATATTTTTCGGCAGACACATCCGCAGATTACCGGGCAGAGCAGGAAGAATTTTCTCTGAAGCATGGAAAATTGATGACACGGTTTTTTCTGCGCTATGGCATCGAGCGGATACCGCTTGGGATACAGCTTCCGGGAATGTTTAATGTCAGTAACGCGGTGGCTGCTGCTGCCGTGGCTTTGCATTTTCGGGCAAAGCCGGAGGCGCTGCGGCGGGGACTTGCGCGTGCGCGTGTGCCCGGTCGCTGCGAGAATATCAGTCCGTCGGAGGACTATGTGCTTTTGATCGATTATGCGCACAATGAGATGAGCCTCAAAAATCTTCTGGAGACGCTGCGCGGTTTTTCGCCGAAGCGTCTGGTCGTTTTGTTTGGGTGCGGGGGAAACCGCTCGAAGTTAAGGCGCAGCCAGATGGGCGAGGCTGCCGGAAGGCTTGCGGATGTCACAATTCTGACCTCGGACAATCCGCGCTGGGAGGATGCGGAGACGATTTTGGATGATATTGAGGCGGGGATCCGCCCGACGGGGGCATCCTATGTACGGATTGCAGAACGCAGGGAGGCGATTTCCTATGCGGTGGGTATGGCGCGGCGGGGCGACATCGTTGTGATCGCTGGAAAGGGACATGAGGGGTATCAGGAAATCCGCGGTGTGAAATATCCGGTCAGTGATTATGAGTTGGCGGAAGCGGCGATCGCGCAGACAGCGGGAAGAAGGAATTATCTGTGATTGCGCTTCGGAATGGGAGAGAAGCGTGAAAAATACGCCTGATGCCGTATTTATCACGCGCTATTTGTGACGGAGCGTCACAAATAACCTAAGATGCGACAAGCGAAATCGCGTGCGCGAATCCTGCGCTGCGCTTCGGAATGGAGAGGAAATGTCAAAATACGCAAGAATTATTGTTGATATATCGCAGGAAAAACTGGATAAGACCTTTGACTACCGCATACCGGAGCATCTGCGGGCGCAGCTTGCGGTGGGGATGCAGGTGACGGTACCGTTTGGAAACCGCCGGATGACGGGTTATGTGATAGAGCTGACGGACGAGACCGATTATGACGAGGAAAAGATCAAGGACATTTTTCATATTACAAAGAACAGTGTTCCGCTGGAATCGCATCTGATCGCGCTTGCCGCGTGGATGCGGCAGAATTACGGCGGAACGATGAACCATGCCCTAAAGACGGTGCTTCCGGTCAAGCAGAAAAAGAAGATGGAGGAGCATAAGCGGGTGCGGCTCGCCGTTCATCCGGTGGAGGCGAAAAATCTTCTTGCAGAATATGAGAGGAAACACAGCACGGCGCGGGCGAGGCTTTTGGAGGCGCTGCTTGAGGCAGGGGAATTGGATTGGGCGGTCATTACCGGAAAGCTTGCAGTAAGCAGCAGTGTCATCCGTGCACTGGAGGAACAGGGCGTGTTAAAGGTCATCCGTGAAACGCAGTACCGCAATCCTGTCGGACATTTGAGCAGGAAAGACTATGTGCGGCAGTTGAATGAGGAGCAGCAGCGTGTCGTCGATACGTTTATCTCCGATTACGAGTCGGGTGAGCGAAAAACCTATCTGTTAAAGGGCGTGACAGGCAGCGGCAAGACGGAGGTCTATATGGAGCTGATCGCACATATTGTGGCGCAGGGAAAGCAGGCGATCGTCCTGATCCCTGAAATCGCGCTCACCTACCAGACGGTCATGCGCTTTTATAACCGTTTCGGAGACCGAGTGTCGGTGTTAAATTCCAGAATGACTGCGGGCGAGCGTTACGATCAGTTTCTGCGGGCAAAAAACAGTGAGATCGACATCATCATCGGACCTCGTTCCGCGCTTTTTACTCCGTTTTTAAATCTCGGTCTGGTCATCATAGACGAGGAGCACGAGGCGTCCTATAAGAGTGAAAATGTACCGCGCTATCATGCGCGGGAGACGGCGATCGCGCGTGCGGCGATGCTTGGTGCAGCGGTCGTTCTCGGCTCGGCGACGCCGTCCGTCGACAGCTTTTTTAAGGCAAAAAGAGGGGAATATTGCCTGCTTACGATGGAGAAGCGTGTGAGGGAGCAGCCGCTGCCGGAGTGCGAGGTCATTGATCTGCGTGAGGAGTTAAGACTTGGGAACCGTTCAATTTTAAGCGGACGACTGACGGAGCTGATGGAGCAGCGTCTGCGCGACGGACAGCAGATCATGCTTTTTTTGAACCGTCGGGGGATGTCAGGCTTTGTCTCTTGCAGAGCATGCGGACATGTGATAAAATGTCCGCATTGCGACGTATCCTTAAGCCAGCATGGAGGCGGGCACGGGGGGGCGTCGGGCAGAATGGTCTGTCACTACTGCGGTTATGAGACGCCGCAGCCAAAGACATGCCCTTCCTGCGGATCGAAATATATCAGCGGGTTTAAGGCGGGAACAGAAAAGGTGGAGCAGATCGTGAAGCAGCGGTTTCCACAGGCGCGCGTGTTGCGTATGGATACCGATACGACAAGGAACCGCGAGAGCTATGAGCAGATCTTATCCGCTTTTGCAAATCATGAGGCGGATATTTTGATCGGCACGCAGATGATCGTCAAGGGACATGATTTTGGGGACGTTACGCTTGTGGGCGTACTGGCAGCGGATTTATCCTTGCATGTGAGCGATTATCATGCGGCGGAACGAACCTTTCAGCTACTGGTACAGGCGGCTGGCAGAGCGGGGCGCGGCAGACTGTCCGGCGAGGTGGTGATCCAGACCTATGATCCGGGGCATTATGCCATTCAAGCGGCAAAAAGCCAGGACTATGGGATGTTTTATGAGCAGGAGATTGCCTACCGAAAGCTCCTTTGCTATCCGCCGGTGTGGAATCTGTTAGTTATTTTTTGTTCATCGCGTAGCGAGGAACTAGCAGAGGGAGGCGCGGCATATTTAAAGGAGCAGATAGACGTATGGACAGAGCAGACGGGCACAGGAATCAGTGTGATAGGACCGGCAGATGCTGCCGTTGCAAAAGTAAATGATATTTATAGGAAAGTTATTTATCTAAAGACGCAGCAATATGCGGACTTGGTAAAGCTAAAAAATCAGGCGGAGAAGCTTGTACGGGACAACCGCACATATCAGGACGTGGCGGTGCAGTTTGACTTTAACCCGGTTCATGGCTTCTGATGCGGGATGGAGGATCGGATGGCGTTAAGAACGATACGGATACAGGGAGATGCGGTACTGGAAAAGAAATGCAGGGAGATCACGGAAATTACCCCAAAGATCACAGAGCTGATCGAGGATATGCTTGATACGATGTATGACGCAAACGGCGTGGGACTTGCTGCGCCGCAGGTGGGAATCCTAAAGCGTGTTGTGGTGATTGATGTTGGGGAAGGACCGGTCGTGATGATAAATCCTGTCATTATAGAGACGGATGGAACGCAGACCGGCGACGAGGGGTGCTTAAGCCTTCCCGGAAAGGCAGGATGTGTGACACGCCCTAATTATGTGAAAGCGCGTGCATTTGACGAGCATATGCAGGAATTTGAGATCGAGGGCACAGAGCTTTTCGCGCGTGCCATCTGTCATGAGCTGGACCATCTGGACGGTCATATGTATACGGAAAAGGTCGAGGGACCGCTTCATGAGGTGACCTATGAGGATCAGGAGGAAGAATAAATAGAAGATAAAACGTAAACGCTTCTGAATGGAGGTAGATATGAGGGTTATTTTTATGGGAACGCCGGATTTTGCGGTACCCACATTGGAGGCAATTATAGCGGCAGGGCATGAGGTTGCGCTTGTCGTGTCGCAGCCGGATAAGGCGGTCGGGCGGAGCAAGGCGCTAAAGTATACGCCGGTGAAGGCATGTGCTGTGGCACATGGCATTGAGGTGTATCAGCCGGAGCGCGTGCGCAATCAGGAGTGTGTGGAATACCTGCGGCGGTATGAGCCGGATATTATCATTGTGGAGGCGTTTGGGCAGTTGATCCCAAAAGCGATTTTAGAAATGCCGCGCTACGGCTGCGTCAATGTCCATGCATCCTTGCTTCCGAAGTACCGTGGTGCAGCTCCGATCCAGTGGGCGGTGATCAATGGCGATAAGGTGACGGGAGTTACGACAATGCGCATGGAGGAAGGACTTGATACCGGAGATATGATCATGAAGCAGGAGGTCGTATTGAGCGGGGAGGAGACAGGCGGAAGTCTTTTTGAGCGTCTCTCAAGAGAGGGAGCGGCACTTTGTGTAAAGACAATGGAAGCAATCTTAGACGGCACGGCTGTCTATACGCCGCAGAACGACGAGGAAGCTACGCATACGAAGAAAATCTCCAAGGAGATGGGGAGCATCGACTGGAGCAGAGATGCAGAAGCTATCGAGTGTCTGATTCGCGGGCTTGATCCATGGCCGAGTGCTTACACACGTCTGAATGATAAAACGTTAAAGGTCTGGAAGGCGAAGGTTGTGGAAGGGGAGAGTGAAACGGCACCGGGATGTATTGTGAAGGTGGATAAAGCAGGCTTGCTTGTGCAGACCGGTGAGGGTATGCTCCTTTTGACAGAGGTGCAGCTTGAGGGCAAGAAGCGCATGTCCGTGGAAGCATTTTTAAATGGATGTCCGGTAGAAGCGGGAACTTATTTTAGGAAGTGTTAATTTGGCAGAGAAAGGGTGATGGTTATGCCATATTCATATTATTACTGGGGATTTGATCCTACTTATTTGCTGATTTTAATTGGTGCGGTCATTTGTATGATCGCGTCGGCAAGGGTTAAGACAACGTTCAATAAATATGCGCAGTACCGCAGTATGTCGGGTATGACAGGTGCGCAGGCAGCGGAGCAGATCCTGCGTGCAGCCGGCATTTATGACGTTACGGTACAGCATATTGCGGGAAATCTGACAGATCATTATCACCCGGGAAAAAAGACGCTGAATCTGTCTGATTCGGTTTATAATTCCACATCGGTAGCGGCGATCGGAGTTGCGGCCCATGAGTGCGGACATGCGATCCAGCATCAGCAAGGGTATTTCCCACTCAATCTGCGCACGGCGATCGTACCGGTGGCAAATATCGGCTCGTCGCTGGCATGGCCCTTGATTTTGATCGGTCTTTTGTTTTCACGAAGCACAGGCTCTTTGCTGATCCAGATTGGGATTCTTTGCTTTTCCTTTGCGGTGCTGTTTCAGCTTGTGACGCTTCCGGTGGAGTTTAACGCTTCGTCCAGAGCGCTTGCGATGCTTGGAAAACAGGGGATTTTAAGTGAAAGTGAATTGCCGTATACAAAAAAGGTATTGGGTGCGGCAGCGCTTACCTATGTGGCAGGCGCGGCGGCTTCATTGCTGCAGCTTCTGCGCTTGGTGCTGCTGTTTGGAGGAAGAAGGAACGATGACTGATTCCGTAAATATAAGGGAGCTTGCGCTTGGGATCATGCTGGAGGTTACAGAAAAAGGGCAGTACAGCCATCTGGTGCTTCGCGCTGTTTTGGAGAAGCACCAGTATCTGGAAAAAAATGAGCGTGCATTTTTGACGCGTCTGACCGAGGGAACGATTCAGCGGATGATAGAACTTGACTATATCATCGATCTGTTTTCCAAGATCAAAGCCGCAAAAATGAAGCCGGTCATACGAAATATTTTGCGGCTTGGTGTCTATCAGTTGAAATATATGGATGGTGTGCCGGCTTCTGCGGCGTGTAATGAGGCGGTGAAGCTTGCAAAGAAAAAGGGCTTTGCATCTCTTAGCGGCTTTGTCAACGGCGTGCTGCGCACTGTCGGCAGAAATTTGGGACAGATTGCTTATCCGAGCGAGGAAACGGAGCCGGTAAGAGCGCTGTCCGTGCGCTATTCGATTCCCGAATGGCTTGCGTCACAGTGGGTTTTGGAATACGGTATGGAACGGACAAGACAGATGATGCAGGCGTTTCTTACCGATGCGCCGCTTACCATACGTACAAATTTGAGCAGGACAACGCCAAAGGAGCTGCAGCGGAGACTGGCAGAAGAAGGTGTTGCGGCAAGTCCCGTTGATGTGCAGGTATACCCTGGACTTTCCTATGCGTTTGTGATTTCCGGCGTTGATTATTTGTATGGGCTTACCTCATTTCGGGAAGGCTTGTTTTATGTACAGGATATAAGCTCCATGCTCGTGGCAGAGTGGGCATCGCCAAAGCCTGGAGACATCTGTATTGATGTCTGTGCCGCTCCCGGCGGAAAGAGTATCCATCTTGCAGAGAAGCTAAACGGCACCGGAATGGTGGAAGCGCGTGATTTAAGCGAGGGAAAGGTCGCACTGATTCATGAGAATATTGCGCGCTGCGGTCTGTCCAATATCAGGGCAAAGCAGTGGGATGCTACAGTACTTGATGAAAAAGCGGAGGGAACGGCAGATGTTGTGATCGCAGATGTTCCGTGCTCCGGTCTTGGCGTGCTCCGTAAAAAAAGTGATATTAAATACCGTATGAGCGAGGCTGCGGAGACGGAATTGGTCAGCTTGCAGAGAGAGATTTTACAGACGGCTGCCCGCTATGTGAAACAGGGAGGAACGCTGCTGTATTCCACCTGTACGATTCACCGGGCAGAAAATGAGGAAAACGTCGCATGGTTTTTAAAGATGCATCCAAGGTTTCGGCTAAAGAGACAGGAGCAGATTTTTCCGGGGGATGCGCTGGGCGACGGATTTTTTCTCGCACAGCTCGTCTGCAAGGCAGATTGACTTTGCGATGCATACAGGAGTATACAATGGAAAAAGCAGATATTAAATCAATGAATTTACATGAGCTGTCCCTCTTTGTGGAGGAGCTTGGAGAAAAAGGCTTTCGCGCTAAGCAGATTTATCAGTGGCTTCATCAAAAGCATGTTTCTTCCTTTGATGAAATGACAAATATTTCAAAAGCACTGATAGAGATATTAAAAGAGCGCTGTGTGCTGACAGACCTGAAAATGGAGACGGTACAGGTATCGGGGCAGGACGGTACGAGAAAGTATCTGTTCGCCCTGTCTGACGGAAATTTGATCGAGAGCGTACTAATGCGCTATAAGCATGGAAATTCCGTGTGTATTTCCTCACAGGTCGGCTGTCGTATGGGCTGCCGCTTTTGCGCGTCCACATTGGATGGGCTGGTGCGGGGACTGACTCCGGCAGAAATGATAGATCAGATATACCGGATTGGGAAGGATATTGGAGAGAGAGTTTCCAATGTTGTTGTCATGGGCACCGGCGAGCCGCTTGATAATTTTGAAAATCTTCTGCGCTTTATCGAGCTTTTGACCGATGAGAACGGACTTCATATCAGCCAGAGAAATCTGACGGTGTCTACCTGCGGGATTGTTCCGCGTATCCGCGAGCTTGCCGATAAAAAATTACAGATCACACTGGCATTGTCCCTGCACGCATCGAATCAGACAAAGCGTATGGAGCTGATGCCGGTGGCAAATAAATATGACCTGCATGAGGTAATCGATGCCTGCGGCTATTATTTTGAGCAGACGGGGCGGAGAGTGACCTTTGAGTACAGCCTTGTGGCGGGCGTGAACGATACGAATGAGGATGCCGCAGAGCTTGCGGGACTTGTCGGCGGCATGAATTGCCATATCAATCTGATCCCCGTTAATCCGATCAAGGAGCGAACCTTCCGCCAGCCGGAGCATACGGCGATTCTGGCGTTTAAAAATAAGCTTGAAAAAAATGGGATAAATGTTACTATTAGAAGGGAAATGGGCAGGGATATAGATGGAGCCTGCGGCCAGCTTCGCAAGCGTTATGCAAAAGCGACGGCAAACAAGGGATAGATGGAGGAATCAGATGAAGACGTTTTCCATGACGCACATTGGACGGCGGCGTGAGACAAATCAGGACTATATGTTCACATCGGAAACAGAAGTCGGAAATCTGCCGAATCTTTTTCTGGTGGCGGACGGTATGGGAGGTCATGCCGCAGGAGATTACGCCTCAAGATTTACGGTTGAGAGGATTGTGGAATATATTGGTCAGGCACAGCAGAGCGAGCCTGTAACGCTTCTGTCGGAGGCGATCGCATATGCGAACCGCCTGCTGCTTTCGGAGGCGGAAGCAGATGAAAAGAAAGCGGGAATGGGGACGACGATCGTCGCGGCGACTCTCTGCGGAGAGAAGCTGTATACGGCGAATGTCGGTGACAGCCGTCTGTATGTCGTGAATCAGTCAAAAATCGTCCAGATTACACGGGATCACTCGTTGGTCGAGGAAATGGTCCGGCTTGGCGAGATGGATAAAGAAGATGCAAGAGAGCATCCCGATAAGAATATTATTACAAGAGCGATCGGAGTCGGCACGTCGGTTTCGGCAGATTTTTTTGAGGCTGAGGTGACGAGGGATGATACGATCTTAATGTGCTCGGACGGTCTGACAAATATGATCGACGATGCAGAGATCAAACGGATCATCCTAGGGCAGCGGGATATTGTTGAGGAGGCGGAGAAGCTGGTGGAGACCGCCAATCTCAATGGCGGCAAGGACAATATTACGGTCGTGTTGATCGAGCCATTCTCAAAGGAAGGAAATGAAATATGTTAGAAATAGGAATGTATGTAGCGGACCGCTATGAGATTGTAGGGAAAATCGGCACGGGCGGTATGGCAGATGTCTATAAAGCAATGGATTTAACGCTTGGGCGCAACGTGGCGATCAAGGTCTTAAAGGCAGAATTTTCAGAGGATCTGAACTTTGTGACAAAGTTCCGCACCGAGGCGCAGTCGGCGGCAGGTCTGGAGCATCCGAATATTGTAAATATCTACGATGTCGGAAGCGAGCGCGGCATGCACTATATTGTGATGGAGTATGTCGAAGGCATCACCTTAAAGACATATATCGAAAAGAAAGGCCAGCTTTCCTTCAAAGAGGCGATCAGCATTGCGATACAGGTGGGCAGGGGAATTGAGGCTGCGCATCACAAAGGAATTATCCACCGTGATATTAAGCCCCAGAATATTATCATTTCCACCGAGGGAAAGGTGAAGGTGACTGATTTTGGCATTGCACGCGTGGCAAATTCCAACACGATCAGCTCGGATGTGATGGGCTCGGTACATTACTCCTCACCGGAGCAGGCAAGAAATGGATTTGTGGACAGAAAGAGCGATATTTATTCACTTGGTATCGTGATGTATGAGATGGTTACGGGACGCGTGCCCTTTGACGGGGACACGACGGTGGCGGTTGCCATTCAGCACTTGCAGGAGGAGATGGTTGCTCCAAGCGCATATGCCCCGAATCTTCCTGTCAGCATGGAGAAGATCATCTTAAAATGTACGCAGAAAAATCCCGATCGCAGATATGAGTCGATGACTGCGCTGCTGACAGATCTGCGTAAGGCACTGGTAAGTCCGGAGGAGGATTTTGTCGTGATGGTGCCGGCGGTCAACCAGGATAAGACAAGGGTGATCGCAGAGGATGACTTAAGGCAGATCAAGCAGGAGACAGGAAGTATCCATCTGCGCGCGGAGGAAAGTCCAAGGCGCAAAAGGAGACTGCAGGAGGAATATGAGTACGAGGGGTACGACGATGAGGGGGATGACGAGCTGGATGAGGAAGAAAGCGACGGCGAATTAAATCCTAAAATGGAAAAGGCGATCACGATTATGGGAATTGCCGCTGCGGTTGTCATCGTACTCATTATCGGCGCGATCGTGATCAATTTGTTTGGAGGCTTTGGATCCTCGAATAAAAAGCCCAAGGAGACGGAGACACAGACGTCGCAGAGTACGCAGACAACGCAAAGCAGTGAGACAGAGAAGGAAGAAAAAATTGAGGTGCCGGACCTTTTGGGAAAGACCTTTGACGAGGCGAAGGACATCGTGGCGGAGCTTGGTTTAAAGCTTGAGAATGTGGGCGAGGTTTCCTCAGATGATTATGAAAAGGGAGAAGTAGCGCTTCAGGAGCCGGAATCGGGAAAGAATAAAAAGATTGCCAAAGGAGAGACGGTCAAGGTAAAGATCAGCAGCGGAAAGGGCAGCTTTGATATTCCAAACGTGGTAGGAAAATCGGAGGATGACGCAGTAAACGCGTTGGAGAAGCTTGGATTTAAGCCAAATAAGACATATGCCTACAGCGACACGGTTGAGGCGGGAAAGGTAATCTCCCAGAATCCGTCCAGTGGAAAGGCAAAAGAAGGAGATACGATTACCATAAGCATCAGCCAGGGTAAGGAGGCTGTGACCGTGCCGGATGTTTACACCACTTATAAATCGGAGGCGCAGGCAAAGCAGGAGCTTGCGGCATTTAATGTTTCCGTTAAGACCGGCTACAGTGACAGGATTCCATCAGGTATCGTGATGGAGCAGAGCATTGAGCCGGGAAAGAAGGTGGAGAAAGGCACTGCGATCACAATTACGATCAGTCAGGGACCGGAGCCGTCGCAGGAGGTGACGGCGGCAACCTATAAATGCAATGTCACCTTGAAGCTTCCGGCAGGTACAACAGGCGTATCGGGAGCGAGCGCGATCCTCTATGATACGTCGGGAAATGTTTTAAAGCAGTGGCAGAGTCAGGCGCTTGCACCGATCAATGACGCCGGAGATCAGGGGGTAAAGTTTACACAGGGCGGTCTTTTGGTAAGCAACGGCAAGCTGGTTGTCACATGGCTTGATGCAAACGGCGGTAAGATTAACGATCAGACCGTGGATAACCTTGAGTTCTCCAAGGAATCATAAGCAGGGCATTATATGCAGGGAAAGATTGTAAAGGGAATTTCCGGATTCTACTATGTTCACATAGCAGGGTCCGGAATTTATGAATGTAAGGCAAAGGGAATTTTCCGCAACCAGAAAAGAAAACCTCTGGTTGGAGATACGGTTGAGATTACGGTACTGAATGAGGCCGACAGGATCGGAAATATTGAGAAGCTCCTGCCGCGGGCGAATGAATTGATACGTCCGGCGGTCGCAAATATTGATCAGGCGATTATTATTTTTGCAGCGGCGAAGCCACAGCCTAATTTTAATCTTCTGGACAGGTTTTTGGTGATGATGGAATATCAGAAGGTGCCTGTGACAATTTGCTTTAATAAGGCAGACTTAGTGCAGAAGGAGGAATTGGAAAGCCTTTTAAAAATCTATGCGTCATGCGGCTATCCGGTTGTGTGCACCTCTGCGAAGGAACGGGAGGGGATTGACAGACTGCAGAAGCTGCTGGAGGGAAAGACCTCGGCAGTCGCGGGACCGTCCGGCGTCGGAAAGTCGTCGCTCATCAACTGTCTGCAGGAGAAGCAGATGGAGACCGGTGCGATCAGCAAAAAGATTGCGCGCGGAAAGCATACGACGCGTCACTCAGAGCTTCTTCCGATTGCGGGACATACTTATATTATGGATACACCGGGGTTTTCTACCTTAAATATACCGGGATTTGAAAAGGAGGAGCTGCAGCAGTATTACCGGGAATTTGTTGCATATGAGCCATATTGCAGATTTCAGGGCTGCAGCCATATCGGAGAGCCGGATTGCGGCGTCAAGCAGGCAGTTTTTGAGAATAAAATCAGCCCGCTGCGCTATGAAAATTATAAACGGCTGTACGAGGAATTAAAGCAAAATAAGAAGTACTGAAAGGAACAGGAGGACGGGGAATGAACTGTTTAGCGCCGTCGATTTTATCGGCAGATTTTGCAGAACTGGGAAAGCAGGTGCGTCAGCTGGACGAAGCGGGCGCACAGTATATACATATTGATGTCATGGACGGGATGTTTGTGCCCAGCATTTCCTTTGGCATGCCGGTGATCCGCAGTCTGCGTCCCTGCAGTGACAGGATTTTTGATGTGCATTTAATGATCGAGGAGCCGGGGCGCTACATTTCGGACTTTGCGGAGGCGGGCGTTGATCTGATCACTGTTCATGTGGAAGGCTGCAGACATTTGGACCGCACGATCGAGAGCATTAAGGATCGGGGCGTGCTTGCAGGAGTTGCTCTAAATCCTGCAACACCGTTGTCTGCGGTCGAGTATGTTCTGGAAAAAGTAGATATGGTGCTGATCATGTCGGTAAATCCGGGATTTGGCGGGCAGAAGCTGATTCCCTATACGATTCCGAAAATCCGAAGACTGAAGGAAATGATTCTTGAGAGAGGATTAAAGACGGATATTGAGGTCGATGGGGGCATTCATTTGGAAAATGTGGCAGAGGTATTAGACGCAGGAGCGAATATCATTGTTGCGGGAAGCGCAGTATTTCAGGGAGAGCTGACAGAAAATACACAGCGTTTTTTAGAGATATTAAATGCCTGAATGGTGGGTGTGTTTTGGCTGAGAGATATTTTATGCGGGCTTTGGAATGGAGGTAGGAATGAAGCGTTTTTTGGTGGTTGCCGGCGGAGAGCTTTCAGATACGTTTGCGTGCCGGGTGATCGAGGAAACTGCGCCGGAGGTGATGATCGCCGCAGACCGTGGAATGGACTTTTTCTATCGCCTCCGCAAAAATCCGGATGTCATCATTGGGGATTTTGATTCTGCACGATCACAAAGCCTGACTTACTTCCGGGAACAGGGCGTGCAGATCAAGGAACTTTCACCGATGAAGGATGATACGGATACAGAAGCGGCGCTGCGCCTTGCTGTTTCAATGGGGGCGGAGAGTATCATGCTGCTTGGAGCGATGGGAAGCCGTCTCGATCATATGCTGGCGAATGTTGGACTGCTTGGGATCGGACTTGCCGCCGGTGTGCCGATTGTGATGATGAACGAGAGGAACAAGCTTCGTATGACAGATTGTGGGATTACCATAAAAAGATCTGAGCAGCATGGAACCTATGTTTCGCTGCTTCCTTATACGCCCAAGGTTACGCATCTTACACTGCGCGGGTTTAAATATCCGCTTAAGGACGTAACGCTTCAAAGCTTTTGTTCCCTTGGCATTAGTAACGAGATTGTGGGGGAGGAAGCCGGAATTGAATTTGACGGCGGGATTTTGCTTGTAATGGAGACGAGGGACTAAATACTCTGTAGAGATACGTTGTCGGAGAGAGGCACGGCAGTGAAATACTGCAGCAGACTGTGCGCTTCACCTGCGGAAGCATACTTTTGTTTAAAAAGATAAATTGAAAGAGGGAGAACATATGATGGATGCAAAACATACATTAAAATACAGTGCCGTGTTGCTGGCAGCTGTTCTGGTGTTTGAGATGGGAGTATCGCCCGTCTATGCATCGGAGACGGCGCAGACAGAGCCGGTGCAGGAGGAAACCATGATCGTTACGGAAGAAACAGAGGCACCGGCACAAGCTTTTGATGAGGAAGCAGCGAAAAATTTAGAGGATGAGCTCTCAAAAAACGGCAATGCGGTTACGCAATATGTCAATGAGGAGGATCAGAAGCTAAAGACGATTGTCTGGGCAAAGGGCATTACGCCACCCGAGATGGGGACTTTCGTTAAAGAAAGTGATTCGGGTTCAGGGGGAGCACAGTACATTACATATAAGGCACCGTATCAGGCGAATAATGGCTGGTATGATGTGAATAAAACAATAGGAAGGGTGGAGGATGCAAATTTATGTTTTGCGGTAGCAGCATCAAATGCTCTTCACTGGTGGCTTGAGCAAAATCAAACATATATTGATCGATACTTAATTGAATATCCAGATGATGCAAAAAAGCAGGAATTAAGAACGTTGTTAAATTCCTATATCAATGAGAGCAATAGCGCAATTTATAAACGATATATTACCCAATTTTCCAAAAGACAAGAAGGATATTGGTCAGACATATTAGTAGATCAATTTATTAATGGATATGTTCCAAAAGAGAATGGAGGAATCAACCACTCAGAGACAGATAGGAACAATCTTTTGCAAAATGGACCTAGTAAGCAGGGTGGATTTTTCTATGACATTTTTGGTACAACTTTGTTGACAAATAGAGCGTATAGTGGGGATTTTCAATCATTTAGCAATTATTTAAAAGGATGCTTTGTAGATGGGAATCTTGTTCTTTTAAATTATGATACGAAGGTGTTAAACCATGTTGTAACACTCTGGGGGGCAGAATATGATACAAATGGTCAGATTAGTGCGGTATATTTAACAGACTCAGATGATGAAACGAGCCAATATGCTATGGTACGTTATATGGTAAAAAATTTAAATGGAAAACCAATTCTTTCTACGAACATTAATGGGATGGCAGGTAGTTCTATCGAATATATGCAGGTTATATCATTGGGGCAGGAAATTTGGGAAAAGAGATTAGAAACAAATCCGGATTCGGCTAAAACACCATTGGTTCTGGAATGGGGAAATACAGAGTTTGCATATAATGGAAGGAAACAGATTCCTTTTGTTAGGGCAACAAATATAGACAAGTATGATGATGTTCATCTTTTTGTAGAAGGGGAACAAAAAGATGTGGGCAAACATAGTGCAAAAGTTCTTCTAAAGGGAGCGTCTGCGTGGAAATATGAATTGCCAGAGGATGCTGAGAAGGAATTTGTTATCAAAAAAGTGCGTCCGAGGGTGAGGCTGACGGCGCAGTTGAATCAGGAAACAAAAATAGTAGATTTCAGGGTCACTCTGACCGGAACCAATAGTGAAAAGCCAACGGGGACGATTACACTTAAGAGCGGACAGGAGGTCATTAAGGATCAGATTCCGGTAGTAAACGGAGAGGCAAGCTACACGTGGACGAACCTGCCGCTTGGAAACCGCAGGATCACAGCTGAGTTCGAGCCGTCTGTCGAAGGTATTGGAAGAAATTATGAAAAAGCGTCGAGTAATTCTGTATCTGTCAATTTGCCGAAAAAGGAGCAGAGTGAGCTCCATATGACTCCGATTGGAGATAAGAAATTTGGCGACGGCAGCTTTACGCTTACAACGACAGGCGGTACAGGTAAGGGCGGCGTGACCTATTCCTGTAGCACAGAGGATGTTCTTTCCATCAGAGGGGATACGGCAACGATCATAGGGGCAGGAACGACGACGATCACAGCCGTTAAAGAGGGCGATGATGAATACGACAGTATCAGTACAAGCCAGACGATCACGGTTGCAAAGGCGGATGCTTTCACAGTCACATATCCCACTGCAGGCGTGCTTGTCTATGGGCAGAAGCTGTCGGAGAGTCCCTTAGCGGGAGGAAGCACGGAGTATGGAAGCTTTGTGTGGGAAAATGGAGAGCAGGTTCCGTCTGTTTCCAACAGCGGTTATACGATGCGCTTTGTACCAAGCAGTCAGACTTTGAAGAATTATGAGAAAATTATCGGAGAGGTGAAAACGGTAACAGTTCCGGTAAACCGTGCAAACGCGACAGTTGCATTGACCACACAGACGGAAGGGGATGGCGGAGTAGCAAAGGTCGTATTATCCGCGTCTGTGGGCAAGTCCCTGCAGGGTGATTTTGCTACGGGTATGGTAACTTTTCTGGCATCTTCCGACGGCGGCACATATGCGGAAATCGGTGCGGCTTCTGTGGTAAACGGAACAGCTGTTTTTGCATGGGAGGGGATGCCGCAGCAGTCATATCAGATACAGGCACGTTATGGTGGCGATCAAAATTATAATGCGGATTACAGTGAACAGGTTCGTGTGGACGTGGGCGGAGTAATGCCGGATAAGCCTGAAAAATTAAACGGCTGGCACATGGAAAACGGAGAACGGTACTGGTATGATCACGGGATAATGGCACGCGATAAGGAAGTGTATGATCCGGGAACAGACGCATGGTACTGGTTCGACGAAGACGGTACGATGGCAACCGATAAGGATGTATTTATCCCGACCAATGAGGCGCGTACTGAGGGCAAATGGGTGCGCTATAACAGCAACGGCGGTATGGTAAAAGGTGAGGATTTGCGCTACGGCGGCTGGTACTGGTTTGATCCGGTTACTGGAGAGATGATCAAAGGCTTTGTGTTTATTCCTGAGGAGGGCAGTGCAGGAAAATGGGTTTATTATGATGAAATCGACGGTCAGATGCATCATGGTGAGAGCTGCATCAATGGCGGCTGGTATTATTTTGATGAATGGACTGGGAAAATGACACATGGTGAATACTATAGAAATGATTCATGGTATTATTATGACCAGATTACCGGCATTATGGCGCATGGCTGGGTAACGCTTCCGGATGGAACAAGGGCCTATTATGATGAGGTCACAGGCGTCAGAAAGTAAAAGGACGTAAAAAGGGCGTAGAAGAAAATAAGGAAAGGCATAAAACCCCTAAAGATGGCGGTTTTCTGAACAGGTAAAGATAAAAATGAAATTAGGTATTGTTGGTCTGCCAAACGTAGGCAAAAGTACGCTTTTTAATTCGCTCACGAAGGCGGGGGCAGAGTCTGCCAATTATCCGTTCTGTACGATCGACCCAAACGTTGGTATCGTAGCCGTGCCGGACGAGCGTTTAAAGAAGCTTGGAGATATGTACCATTCTAAGAAGGTGACGCCGGCAGTGATCGAGTTTGTGGATATTGCAGGACTTGTTAAAGGGGCGAGCAAGGGAGAGGGACTTGGAAACCAATTTCTCGCCAATATCCGCGAGGTGGATGCGATCGTGCATGTGGTGCGCTGCTTTGAGGATTCCAATGTGGTGCATGTAGACGGGAATGTGAATCCGGCAAGAGATATTGAGACGATCGATCTGGAGTTGATTTTCTCGGATGTGGAAATTTTAGAGCGCCGCATTGCAAAGGTCGCGAAGCAGGCGCGCATGGATAAGACGCTTGCGAAGGAGTTAGAGCTGCTTGAGGCAGTTAAGGCGCATTTGGAGAACGGAGGTCTTGCAAAGACGTTTGAGGTGCCGGAGGATGAGGATGCGCAGAAGTGGTTTGACTCTTATAACCTGCTGACGGCAAAGCCCGTGATCTATGCGGCAAATGTTGCGGAGGATGACCTGGCAGATGATGGTATGAAAAATCATCATGTTGCAGCTGTGCGGGAGCTGGCAAAGGCAGAAAACAGCGAGGTATTTGTCATCTGCGCCCAGATCGAGCAGGAAATCGCAGAGCTTGACGATGACGAGAAGCAGATGTTTTTGGAGGATCTTGGCTTACAGGAATCAGGTCTTGAAAAGCTGATCAAGGCAAGCTACAGTCTGCTTGGACTCATCAGCTACTTGACTGCGGGAGAGGATGAGACACGGGCATGGACGATCCGTAAGGGGACGAAGGCGCCGCAGGCAGCCGGAAAGATTCATTCGGATTTTGAGCGCGGTTTTATCCGCGCGGAGGTCGTAAATTATCAGGATCTGCTGGATTGCGGAAGCTTATCCGCCGCAAAGGAGAAAGGAATCGTCGGACTTGAGGGTAAGGAATATGTTGTAAGGGACGGAGACGTCATTCTGTTCCGTTTTAATGTGTAAAAGGTATAGAACAAGGCAAAAACGCATATATTTTCTCAACAGAAGGTGTGGGAAGCTATATGCGTTTTTGTGAATTGCAGCAAAAAGAAGTGATCAATGTGACGGATTGTAAGTGCCTTGGAAATGTCAGCGATTTGGAGTTTGATGAGTGCAATGGCTGTATCCGTTCGCTGATCGTTCCGGGACCCGCGAAGTGGCTTGGCTGTATATGCCGTGAGTTTGAGATTTTTATTCCGTGGTGCAAGATCGTAAAGATCGGACCGGATATTGTGCTTGTAGATATTGATGAGAAGGAATGCCGCCATAAGATAAAGTAAAGGCGAATCCTTGTTGACATTTGAAAGACGGGCAGATATACTACAAGAGACAGAGGCATTGCTATGTGGAGGTAGGATATGAAGTGTCCGTTTTGCAGCAGTGAGAATACAAGAGTAATAGATTCCAGACCGGCAGATGATAATAATTCTATCCGCCGCCGCAGATTGTGCGATGACTGCGGCAAACGTTTTACGACCTATGAGAAGGTAGAGACGATTCCGCTGATCGTGATCAAGAAGGACAACACGAGAGAGCAGTATGATCGTTCTAAGATAGAGGGCGGCGTACTTAGGGCATGTCATAAACGCCCCATTTCTGTCAATCAGATCAATCAGCTCATCGACAAGGTAGAGACAGAGATCTTTAACCGTGAGGAGAAGGAGCTCCCTAGTTCTCTCATCGGCGAGCTTGTGATGGATAAGCTAAAGGATCTGGAGGCGGTGGCTTATGTACGTTTCGCGTCTGTTTACCGTGAATTTAAGGATGTGAATACGTTTATGAGCGAGCTTAAGAAAATGCTGGATAAATAAGGGTGAAAGCTGACGAAGACGGGGAAGCGGAAACGCCTCCCCATTTATAATACGGCGTTTATTTGAAAAACACACAAAAAGGAGCGAAAAGCTATGAGATTGAAGCTGGAGGATGTCTGCTGCGTGGCAGTTGATTATCAGGAAAAGTTTATGCCCGTGATTGCGGAGTGCGGGGAGCTGTTGGAAAAATCGGTAAAGCTGTTAGAGGGAATGCAGATATTGGAGGTGCCTGTTGTTGTCACGACGCAGTATGCCAAGGGGCTTGGAGCGACAGTGCCTGAGATTGCACAGGCAGCAGGAACAGAAGAAGCATTTGATAAAAAGAGCTTTTCTGTTTATGGGGACGCTGCGGTGCGGGAGCATTTGCGGGCGCTTGGAAAAAAGCAGATTCTTTTGTGCGGAATCGAAGCGCATATCTGCGTGTTTCAGTCCGCACTTGATCTGTTGGAGGCTGGGTATCAGCCGATTCTTGTGGAGGACTGTATCAGTGCAAGACGGATGCATGACAAGCAGATCGCAATGGAGCGTGCGCGCGCAGGGGGCATGACGGTCACAACCTATGAGGCGCTGCTGTTTGAGCTGATGAGAAGCGCGGAGCATGAGAAGTTCCGCCTTATCTCAGGGCTTGTAAAATAGACAGAAGGAAGAAATACGATGTTAGAAAGGTTCTATCCAAGGGAATGGGTGGCTTCCACCTATGAAATTGATTTTGATAAGCTGTACCGTAAGGGCTGCCGCGGCATTATCTTTGATATTGACAATACGCTTGTGCCCCACGGAGCTGCGGCGGATGCGCGTGCCTGCGAGCTGTTTTCCCGTTTAAAGGCGCTTGGTTTTTCGTGCGTACTGCTTTCCAACAATAAGGAGCCGCGTGTGAAATCATTTTATGACAAGGTGCAGGCTTCCGCCTATATTTATAAGGCAAAGAAGCCAAGACCGGATAATTATCGCGCGGCAATGAAGAAAATGGGGACGGACGAGCATAACACCGTATTTATCGGGGATCAGGTTTTTACGGATATTTACGGTGCGAATCTTGCAGGAATTTATTCAATTCTTGTAAAGCCGATTGATCCAAAGGAAGAAATCCAGATCGTGTGTAAGCGTTATCTGGAAAAAATCGTTTTATTTTTCTATCAAAGAAGCTGTAAAAAACGAAGATAAAAGAGCAGCCGGACTGCAGAATGGAGGCTATATGAAGATTGTAATTGGAAATGATCATGCGGCGACAGCATTAAAGCTTGAGATTGCAGAATATTTAAAAGGTCTGGGACATGAGGTCATTAATATCGGTACGGACGGAACGGCAAGCTGTGATTATCCTGAGTATGGGGAGAAAGCGGGGCATATGGTTGTCGCGGGTGTGGCGGACTGCGGTGTGCTGATCTGCGGAACAGGCGTCGGAATTTCGATTGCGGCAAATAAGGTACGCGGTGTGCGGGCAGCAGTCTGCTCCGATACGGCGACAGCGCGTCTTGTCAAGGAGCATAATAATGCAAACATTATCGCGTTTGGTGCAAGAATCGTCGGGAGCGAGCTGGCGAAGGATATTGTAAAGGCGTATCTGGACGCAGAGTTTGCAGGCGGCAGACATCAGACGCGGATTGATCTGATCCATGAAATAGAGAAAAAGGGCATGGAAAAAGACTGACGAGAAAAAAAAGCTTGAAATATGGCGGTGTTTATTATAAAATAGAAAAATCGGAGAGTTTAAAACCGGAACGTATTTGAAGGAGGAAGTTTACATGATTTCAGCAGGTGATTTCAGAAATGGTATTACCATTGAGTTAGAGGGTAATATCTATCAGATTATTGAATTCCAGCATGTGAAACCGGGAAAAGGCGCAGCATTTGTAAGAACAAAGTTGAAAAATATCAAGAGCGGTGGCGTTGTGGAAAAGACATTCCGTCCGACAGAGAAGTGCCCGCAGGCGCGTATTGACAGAAAGGATTATACCTATCTGTATGCGGATGGAGATTTATATAATTTCATGGATGCAGAGACTTATGAGCAGATCGCGCTTTCTAAAGAGTCGATCGGTGATGCGCTGAAGTTTGTGAAAGAAAACGAGATGGTGAAGATGTGCTCTCATAACGGAAGTGTGTTTGCAGTGGAACCGCCTCTGTTTGTGGAGCTTGAGATCACAGAGACAGAGCCTGGCTTTAAGGGCGATACGGCGACAGGCGCTACCAAGCCTGCAGTTGTTGAGACAGGCGCTACTGTTTATGTGCCGCTGTTTGTAGAGCAGGGTGATGTGATTAAGATTGATACGCGTACCGGTGAGTATCTCTCACGCGTTTAAGATTTTGGACAAGTTTATAGAAGTGGCAGAAGAACGCCGCAGGTTTATCAAAAATGATGAGCCGGCGGTGTTTTTTTGCTGTGAAAATACTGTACAAACAATAAATAAAAAATGATTAATAAACAGTAAAAATTATAAAATTTTTATTGCAAAATGATGAAAACTTTGATATACTCCAATCCTAATGATAGGTGAGATGTACAACCGAAAAAGAAAAGAAGGAGAAAAACTATGGCAAAGCAAGTAACAATCGACGATGCAGCCACTCTCGTGAAGGATGGAATGACTGTTATGATAGGCGGTTTTATGGGCTGCGGTTCACCTCACAAAATTATTGACAAGCTTGTGGAACGAGGAGTTAAGGATCTGACACTGATCTGCAATGATGCAGGCTTCCCTGATTATGGAGTCGGGAAGATGGTGATGCAGAAGCAGTTTAAGAAGATTTATGCTTCTCACATTGGGTTAAACCCGGAGGCCGGCAGACAGATGAATGAGCAGGAGACAGAGATTGTTCTTATCCCGCAGGGAACGCTGGCAGAAAGGATTCGCTGTGCGGGTGCAGGCATTGGAGGGTTTTTGACCCCAACCGGTGTAGGAACGCTGGTGCAGGAGGGAAAAGAGGTCATCAATATTGATGGCAGGGATTATCTTCTGGAGCTTCCGTTACATGCAGATATTGCTATTGTGGAAGCAAGCAGAGCTGACCGCATGGGAAATCTTCAGTACCATGGTTCTACGCGTAATTTCGGAGAGCTTATGGTAACGGCAGCAGACACGGTCATAGCTGAAGTGCGTGAGGTTGTTGAGGTTGGAGAAATCGACCAGGATTACGTTCATACACCAGGTATTTTCATCGATTACATAGCAGGGGGGAATTGATCTATGCAAGACTTGAAAAATTTTATTGCTGCCCGTGTGGCAAAAGAATTAAAGGACGGAGATGTTGTAAATCTTGGAATCGGACTTCCGACATTAGTGCCGAATCACCTCGGAGCTGACGTGAATCTGATCCTTCAATCTGAAAATGGATTTGTAGGACTTGGAAATACTCCGGCAGAGGGTGAGGAGGATATGGATATTACCAACGCAGGCGGAAAGCCCGCAGGAATCATTCCGGGAGGTGCTTTTTTTGACAGCGCGACTTCATTTTTGATCATCCGTGGAGGACATGTGGATGCAACGATCCTCGGTGCGCTGCAGGTGGATGAAAAGGGAAATATTGCAAACTGGATCATTCCGGGAAAAATGGTGCCGGGGATGGGCGGTGCGATGGATCTTGTGGTTGGTGCAAAGAAGGTCATCGTTGCAATGGAGCACACCAATAAGGGAAAGCACAAAATCTTAAAGGAATGTGAACTTCCGCTTACCGCACAGGGTGTTGTAGATTTAATCGTAACGGAAATGGGCGTGATGGAGGTCACGGACGAGGGGTTGGTGCTGACAGAGTATAATCCGGAATTTACCGTGGAGCAGATCAAGGAATCAACCGGATGTCCGCTGATCATTAGTGAAAATTTAAAGAAAATGGCAGTCTAACTATAGTCTAAGGAGGATGTTATGTTAAGTAAAATCTCAAAAGGATGTGTAAATGTCGTTCAGCGATTTTTGCCGGACCCATTTATTTTCTGTATTTTATTGACGATGTTTGTGTTTGTGGTTGCGATGCCGCTGACCGGACAGGGACCGCTTCAGATGGTGCAGCATTGGGGAAATGGCGTATGGGGACTATTGTTGTTCTCTATGCAGATGGCACTGGTGTTGGTACTTGGGTCTGCAATGGCGAGTGCGCCGATCATTAAAAAGGTTCTTGTAAAGCTGGCGTCAATCCCAAAGACACCGTTTCAGGCAATTTTCCTTGTAACGTTTGTCGCAGTGATCGCTTGCTGGGCAAACTGGGGATTCGGATTGATCGTAAGTGCAATCTTTGCAAAGGAGATTGCAAAGCAGATGAAAAATGTTGATTATCGTCTTCTGATCGCATCCGCATATTCCGGCTTCGTAGTCTGGCATGCAGGAATTTCCGGTTCTGTACCTCTTACGATCGCGTCAGTGACAGATGCGGTAACAGCGCAGACAAACGGTGTTTTGACAGAGTCTGTTCCAACAACCATGACCGTATTTGCTCCGTGGAATCTCGCAGCCTGTCTGCTGATACTGATCGTTCTTCCGGTTGTGAATGCAAAGATGCATCCGGCGCCAAAGGATGTGTTTGTGGTAGATCCGGAGATTCTCAAGGAGGAGGAGCCGGTATTCAAGAAGCCGGAGACGCCGGCGGAGAAGCTGGAAAACAGCGTCATCTTATCCGGCTGTATCGTTGTGCTGGGTGCGGCGTATATTATTTATCAGATTGTAAGCGGTGTATTCAGCTTAAGCCTTGACTCGGTGAATTTGATCTTCCTCGTGTTGGGTATTGCATTCCATAAAACTCCAATCGGCTATGTACGGGCAATCATGGAGGCTGCAAAGGGTGCGGGCGGCATTATCCTGCAGTTCCCGTTCTATGCAGGTATTCAGGGAATGATGGTAGGCGCGAACCCGGTGACAGGCGTTTCTTTCGCAGGTGTGATCAGCCAGGCGTTTGTATCAATTTCAAACGCAACGACATTCCCGCTCTTTACATTCTGGAGTGCGGGTATCGTAAACTTTTTTGTTCCATCTGGCGGCGGACAGTGGGCAGTACAGGCTCCGATCATGCTTCCAGCGGCGCAGGACCTTGGGGTATCTCCGGCGCTGACAGCAATGTCGATTGCGTGGGGCGATGCATGGACGAACCTTCTGCAGCCGTTCTGGGCGCTTCCGGCACTTGGCATGGCGAAGCTTGGAGCAAGAGATATTATGGGCTACTGTGTAGTCGGCTTGCTCGTATCAGGTGTGATTGTTTCAGGATCTCTGCTTGTGGCAGGAGCGCTTGGATTGTAGTCTGTCAAAACGCTTAAAAATAAAAAGATGGTTAGTCATGAGAGCTGCTGCACAAAGAAATGCGTGTGCAGCTCTTTTTCTGACAGAGGAAATTGCGTTGCAATCCTATTTCAGAAAAACACACTTTGTGTGGGGATGCACACGGGCATGAGCGGAAGTATTGCTTTGCAATCATGTACGGTGAGGCAAAAGCAGGAAAAACCGTTTTCCGTGGATTGACAAGAAAATTTTATGTGATAAAATGAAAATGATTTTCAAATTGAAGGGAGACGGTTATTTTGGCGAAAGCGCAGTACAAGACAAAGCAAATGACCGAATTACTTGCCTTTCTGCAATCCGTTGAGGGCAGTCATGTTACGGTTCATGACATCTGCGACTACTTTGAAGCCAAGGGGATAGCGGTTGGGACAACGACTGTTTATCGCAATCTGGAAAAAATGGTCAAAGAAGGTGCGGTTGCCAAATATGTGGTAGACGGAGCAAGCAGTGCCTGCTTTGAATATTTAGGAAAGCGGGGCAGAGAAAAAAATGCTCTCTGCTATCATTGTAAATGTGAAAAATGTGGAAAGTTAATCCACTTGCAATGTAACGAAGTGGAGAATTTGAAGCAGCATATGCTGGCATTTCATAGCTTTGAAATGAATGCACTGCGTACCGTGTTTTATGGTATGTGCAGTGATTGCAGAACGGCGCAGGATAAAAACACAGTATGACTGTTGGGAAGGAGAAACGAATGAATACAAAGAAGCATCGAAGGATTCCGCTTATTGTGTGTGTACTTTGCATTTTTGTTATGTTTGCTTCTCTTTTCTATATTGTGAAAGAGGAAACTCATCACTGTACAGGGGAGGATTGTCCGATCTGTGCCTGTATCAGACAGGCAGAACAGACATTGAGGAATTGGGGAACAGCCGCATCTGTGTCAATGGGTGTCGATTTGGTAATGATCTCATCGGTGTCGAGTGCAGCGGCACTGTCTTTGTATGTTCTTATTGCAACTCTTGTAAGTCAAAAGGTACGATTAAATGATTGAATAAAACTTTTTGCATAACGGGAAGGGTGTGGAAGTAAGATACCCTTGATAGTTACATAGGGGCATCCTGCAAAGCATGATGACCGTTATTTTTGTACCCATTTTTAGAAAATAGAGATAAAATCGGAGGTTTTTTATTCATGAAAATATATCGTTCTATGTTGTTTGCGGCAGTTATGGCAGTATGCTGCCTTTCCGCTTGCGGTCAGAAAAATTCCAATATCCAAAATTCCAATATTCCGACAGAGAAAAATGAGGAAAAACAGCTCAAGGTTGTCACAACGATTTTTCCGGTCTATGACTGGGTAAGAGAAATGGCAGGCGATGAAAGTTCCCAGATAGAAGTCACGATGCTTCTTGACAACGGAGTTGATCTGCACAGCTATCAGCCGACCGCAGAGGATATGATGAAAATTTCAGACTGTGATCTTTTTATTTATGTTGGCGGAGAGTCGGATGAGTGGGTTGATGATGCGTTAAAGGAAGCAGCTAATGAGGATATGAAGGTAATAAGCTTATTGGACGTGTTAGGTGCTTCGGCAAAAACGGAGGAAGTGATCGAAGGGATGCAGCAGCAACATGACCATGACGATGAGCAGGAAGCTGAAGGCGAGGAAGAACATGAAAGAGAGCATGAGCATGAGGAAGAAGTAGATGAGCATGTATGGCTTTCTCTCCAAAATGCAAAGATGTTCTGTCGTACGATTGCTGATGAATTATCTGTGATTGATTCAGAGAATGCGGATGCTTACGAACAGAACGTAAAAGCTTATGAAGAAAAATTAGAGGCACTGGATGCAGAGTATCGGGAAACAGTTAAGGCAGCTTCACAGAGAACATTATTGTTTGCAGACAGGTTTCCGTTCCGTTATTTTGTTGATGATTATGGACTGGACTATTATGCAGCCTTTGCCGGTTGTTCCGCAGAAACAGAGGCAGCCTTTGAAACCATTACATTTTTAGCACAAAAGGCAGATGAACTGGAGCTTAAAACGGTTTTGACGATTGAGAAGTCAGATGGGAAAATGGCAAAGACAGTCATTGATAATACGAAGGATAAAAATCAGACGGTGCTGCAAATGGATTCCATGCAGTCTGTGACCTCAAAGGATGCTGCAAATGGAATCACATATCTTTCGATTATGGAAAATAATCTGGATGTCTTAAAAGAAGCGCTGCGGTAGGAGGAGATATGGCACAAATTATCTGTCAAAATTTATCTATTGGGTATGAAGGCAGAGCCATCTGTCAAAACATCAACTGTTCTGTCGGTAAGGGAGAATATCTGTGTATCGTCGGCGAGAATGGGTGCGGAAAATCGACTTTTATGCGCACCCTCCTTCAGTTACAGCAACCGGTCAGCGGTAAAATTTTGCTTGGCGACGGCTTGGAGGAACATGAAATCGGATATTTACCACAGCAGACAGTCATACAAAAAGATTTTCCGGCATCCGTGAGAGAAATCGTTCTCTCCGGATGTCAGAATCATTGTGGGCTGCGCCCGTTTTATAACCGAAAAGAAAAACAACATGCCGAAGAAATGATGGAAAAAATGAAGATTGCTCATTTGTCAGGGCAATGTTATCGGGAATTGTCAGGAGGGCAGCAGCAAAGAGTGCTGCTGGCAAGAGCATTGTGCGCAGCAAAAAAAATCCTGCTTTTGGATGAGCCGGTATCGGGTCTTGATCCGAAGGCAACGGAGGAAATGTATCATCTGTTGGAACAATTAAATCATGACGATAAGATGACAGTCATTATGATCTCACATGATATAAAAGCTGCAGTTACCTATGCAAGCCATATTTTGTATCTGGGAAATCCCTTGTTTTATGGAACGAAAGAGAAATATCTGGAACAAGAAATGGACAAGGAATTATTGGGTGTATCAGGGGGTGTGCGATGAGTGAAGTGACGGAAAAGCTGGCTTTGTATTTTCAATATCCGTTTGTAAGATATGCGTTGATTGTTGGCGTGCTGATAGCGTTATGTTCTTCTTTATTAGGAGTGACATTGGTGCTCAAAAGATTTTCTTTTATTGGAGACGGGCTTTCTCATGTAGCCTTTGGCGCTATGGCAGTAGCTTCTATTTTGAATTTTACGAATCAAATGCTGCTTATACTGCCTGTTACGATCGTATGTGCAGTGTTGCTGCTGCGGACAGGGCAGAATACAAAACTAAAGGGCGATGCTGTGGTTGCCATGATTTCCGTAGGGGCACTGGCAATCGGATACCTGCTTATGAATATCTTTGCTGCCGGACCGAATCTTTCCGGTGATGTATGCAGTACCCTGTTTGGTTCAACCTCCATTTTGACATTGACAGCGGCGCAGGTAAAATTATGCTGCATATTATCGGTTATTGCAGTTGTTCTTTTTATTTTGTTTTATCATAAGATTTTCTGCGTGACATTTGATGAAACATTTGCAAAAGCGACAGGAATGAAAACGGACTTTTATAATCTTGTGATTGCTGTTATCACAGCCGTGATCATTGTCCTTGCAATGAATTTGGTAGGTTCGCTCTTGATTTCGGCATTGGTGATCTTTCCGGCATTGTCTGCCATGCGTATATGCAAGACGTTTTTTCATGTGACCGTCTGCTCTGCGCTGCTGTCTGTTGTATGCGCGGTAATGGGGATTTTGGTGTCTATCTTGGCAGGAACTCCGGTAGGTTCGACAATTGTTGCAATAAATATTGCAGCTTTTTTCATGAGCTGTGCGGTCGGAAAAATAATAGGGAGGTCAAAACGATGAAATCGGTAAAAAAGCTATTGATGTTATGTGTATGTATGTGTTTGATAGCGGGATGCGGTAAAGATACAACTGTCAGAAAAGAGAGAGACGCAGGAAAGGAAACAGAGAGTGAAGCAAAAGCATACAATAACGCGCCGGAGGAAACAGCTGCAGCAGAACGTGAGACGGCGTCGGGAACGGTTGACTTTGATTTTACAGACATGAGCAGCGATATGATCTATGCAACTGTTTATCAGATGCTGGCTGCTCCGGATCAATATGTAGGGAAAACGTTCCGAATGGATGGAAGTTTTTATGTAACCTATTATGAACCGACACAAACGTATAATTACTATTGCATTATTTGGGATGCGATGGCTTGTTGTGCGCAGGGAATGGAGTTTGTGTGGGACGACGGATCACATGTTTATCCCGACGAATATCCGTCCGAAAATGCGTCTATCGTGGTGGAGGGGACTTTTGAAACATACAGAGACGATCGAGATGGCAATTTGTACGGCAGGCTTGCCAATGCAACATTAAAAGTCAAAAAATAATTGGGGAAACTAAGCGGTATGTTTACGAGAGTACGATTGGCAGAATGATTTATGAGACGTAATAAGAAGCCGTTTCTACTATATTAAAAGCAGTTGTGCGTGTAAAGTATAAATAAGGATTGCGGGAGAAAGAAAAATGGAGTAGACTGATACTATTACAAAAATACTAACAGGTTTCGGGAGGTTTGTATGAAAAGAAAAATTGTTATGAAATATTTTGTGGGGATGATCGGCATGGCGGCAATGCTTGCGGTCATGACACCGGAAACGGCGGCGGCAGAGGCCCGCGGACAATGGGTGGAGGAAAACGGCGGCAGATATTGGTATGAGGACGGTGTGAAGCAGGGGCTTGACGGACGCGGCAAGGAGATTTACGATCCGGTGAGCAACGCATGGTACTGGCTGGATTCCATAGATGGCGGACGGATGGCGGCAGGCAAGGATGTTTATCAGACATCGCTTGCCGGAGAATGGGGCGACTCTGTCAATAGTGCGGGAGAGAAGACCGGCAAATGGGTGCGTTATGATCAGAGCGGTCATATGGTCAAGGGGTGGCAGACGACACCGGCAGGAACCTATTATTTTGACGGAACCTATGGAACAATGGCGAAGGGAGATGCTGTGATAGACGGCAAGCCGTGTGCATTTGACCGGACAACCGGGATCGGCATCAACTGTCAGTGGTATATGCTTGACGGCGTCAATTATTGGTATGAAAACGGTGTGCGTCAGGGGCTTGACGGGCGCGGCAAGGAAATCTACGATCCGGCGAGCGGTGCGTGGTATTGGCTCGATGCCGTCGAAAATGGAAAAATGGCGGCAGGCAAGGATGTATATCAGGAGTCTGACGGAGGCAAATGGGTACGTTACGACGGCAATGGCCGTATGGTTAAGGGGTGGAATGAGCAAAACGGCAACAGATACTACTTTGATCCGGTAACCGGAGCGATGGCAAAGGGCTCGGCAGAGATTGACGGAGCATCGTATTATTTTGATGAGGTCACAGGTATTTGTCAGGATGAGAGCCGGAAATCTTATGGGCTTGGTGTTGCCTATCATACGGAGAACGAAGTGAGAAGCTATATGGCTTCCAGCGGCATAAATGATGCGGATATTCATGGCGTTACCACTATGGAGCGCGAGCCGAATTTTGCAGCTCCGTATGAAAAAGGTGCAGTGTCGCAGGAGTCCCAGAATAAAGCGCTTGCGATGCTCAATCAAATGCGGTATATCGCAGGACTTGACGCGCATGTGACCATCAACGATTCATATACCCAGATGGCGCAGGCGGGGGCATTTTTAAATGCGGTAAACAACAAGCTGACGCATTATCCGACGCGCCCGTCCGGTATGAGTGAGGAGCTTTATCAGCTTGGAAGCAAGGGAGCTTCCAGCTCCAATATAGCATATACAAGCTGGAAAACATCGCTTCCTTATTCTATCCTCTTATGGATGGATGACAGTGACGCGTCCAATATTGACCGTTTGGGACACCGCAGATGGATTTTGAATCCACCGATGAAGGAGACGGGATTTGGGTATGCGTCAAATAACGGAACCTACACAAGCGTCTATGCATTTGATACAGGCAACTGGGGAGCGGACGTAAAGGGGGTCGCATGGCCGGCACAGGAGATGCCGCTTGCTTATTTTAACGGAAATATGGCATGGAGCTACTCGTATGGAAGTGCACTTTCCGATGTGTCGGTCAAGCTGACGAGACTGGGCGGTAACGGACAGGAATGGAATTTCCGTCAGGGCTCCGGCGACGGATATTTTAATGTAGAAAATTCCAATTACGGGCAGAAGGGCTGCGTGATCTTTAAACCGCAGGGACTTCAGATCCAGGCAGGCGAGCGATACCGTGTTACTATTTCAGAGGCAGGGCATGTAATTGCTGACTATACGGTTCATTTCTTTTAAGCGGCAGTCGTTTTTGGCAGTGCGTTTCTTGCTTTACAAAGAAAAACGATAATGTTAGAATAAACATAGATGTTTTTCAAATTCGTAGAAAGTGGGGAGAAAGTACAGATGGCAAATCTCTTTCAAATATTGCAGAGACAGCTTTCACCCGGCAAAACGCGGGCAGTACGGACGAATACAACAGCATCACATAAGCGCGAAAGGATACAGGAAGAAGTGGAAAAAGAAGATTTCTTATTAAGCCAGATCGATGAATTCAGGGAGAAAGCAAAGCAGCTACAGGACCTCCTTGCATCAAAGGAGAATAAAGTACAGGAATTGCAGACTCTTGTGAACGAGAGAGAGGATAAAGCGCAGGAGCTGCAGAATATTCTGACGGAACGGCAGGAGGAAGCGGACCGTATCGTGACGGAATTTACCAGAAAGGTGGATGAGCTTGCGGGAAAGGTCACTCTTAAGATGGACGAGATCGAGCGGAGCATTTCCGGACAGGTGACGGAGGTGAAGGCGGCGAGCGAGGAGCAATTGACGTCCAACCGCAGATTGAATGAGGAGCAGATTGCCGCAAATAAGAAGCTTTCCGAGGAGCAGCTAGCGACGAATAAGCAGTTTCTGGAGGAACAGGCGATCGCAAATAAGAAGCTTTCCGAGGGACAGATTGCTGAGGTAAAGTCGCTTCTTGAAAATGCGACGGCACAGTTGGAGTCGATCAAGCTGGATCTGTCTGAGAAGGTGCATTCCGAGAATGTCAAGTGCTATCGCAATATTCAGGACCTTTTTAACGAATTTGATTCAAAGATCGAAAAGATGGAGGCGATGGAACAGGGAGTCGGCTCTATCCGTGGTTATTTAAAATGTCTGTCATGGTTTTCCGTACTGAATTTTGTACTGTTGACCGGTTACATATTGTATTCGCTTGGAGTATTTAATTTTTAAAGGAGGTTTATGAGCGCAGAAGCAAAGAAGGTTTGGGTAGTAGGGCATAAAAATCCTGACACGGATTCAATCTGTGCAGCGATTTCGTATACCTATTTGAAAAATCAGACAGAGGATAAGCAGTTTGTGGCGAAGCGTGCCGGTGAGCTCAATCAGGAGACGCGCTATGTCATAAGTTGCTTTGGGGTCAAGGAGCCGGAGCTTGTCACCTTTGCGGGAGCACAGCTAAAGGACATCAGCATTCGCAGAACTGCCGGAGTGAGCAGTCAGATTTCTCTAAAGCGGGCGTGGGAGCTTATGAAGCAGCTAGACGTCGTGACGCTTCCCGTGACGAACCGCTTTGGCAAGATCGAGGGAATTATCGTAACAAAGGATATTGCAACCTCTTATATGGACGTTCTCGATAACCGGGCGCTGTCCCAGTCGCGGACGCAGTACCGGACGATCGCTGAGACGCTGGGGGGCGAGGTGTATTGCGGCAATGAGCACGCGCACTTTGTGCGGGGGAAGGTTGTGATGGCAACCTCAAATCCTGAGTATATGGCAGGAATCATCAAGGAGGATGATCTTGTGATTCTTGGGGACCGTCAGGAGGCGCAGATACAGGCGATACGCTCCGGCGCAAGCTGTATCATCATTGGCGGAGGCATTGAGGTCGATGAGGAGGTAAGCCAGCTTGCCAGGAAGCATGACTGTGTGATCATCACGACGCCGTATGATACCTTTTTGGTAGCGCGGCTGATCCACCAGAGTATGCCGATCAAGCAGTATATGACAAAGCAGCGGCTGATCACCTTCCAGATCGATGATTATGTGGATGATGTGAAGGAGGAGATGGGAAAGGTGCGCCATCGCGATTTTCCCGTCCTCAATGAAAACGGAAATTATGTCGGAATGGTTTCCAGACGTAATTTGATGAATATGCAGAAAAAACAGGTCATACTGGTAGATCATAATGAGAAGTCACAGGCAGTGGACGGTATCGGTGAAGCGGAGATTTTGGAGATCATCGATCACCACAGACTGGGGAGCTTTGAGACTGCATCCCCGGTATATTTCCGCAATCAGCCGCTGGGCTGTACCTCTACGATCGTATATCAGATGTATCAGGAGAAACAGGTGGAGATTCCCGAACAGATTGCGGGGCTTTTAGTCTCGGCGATCATCTCCGATACGCTGATGTTCCGTTCGCCTACCTGCACGCCGTTTGATAAGGCGGCAGCGGAGGATCTGGCAAAGATTGCGGGCATAGAGATTGAGGAGCATGCCAAGAATATGTTCCGCGCCGGAAGTGATTTTCAGAATAAGACGACAGAGGAAATCTTTTATCAGGACTTTAAGGTATTTCACACGAATGTCTGTGATTTTGGCGTTGCGCAGATCAGTGCGATGAGCCGTGAGGAGTTAGATAAGCTTGGAGAGCAGCTACAGCCGTTCCTAAAAAAGGTGCTGGAGGAGAAGAAGCTTTCCATGGTCTATGTCATGCTGACGGATATTTTGGAGGAGTCCTCCAAGGTCATTTTTGCAGGAGGAGAGGCGGGCAGACTGCTGGCGCATGCGTTTAAAAAGCAGGAGGATGGAAGCGGGATCTTGCTTCCCGGCATCGTGTCGCGCAAGAAGCAGATGATTCCGCGTCTGATGGAGACGCTGGCAGAAAAACAGCTTTAATTTACAGAAAGAGAGCTTTGGCGATGTTCCCGCGGGGATTCGCCGAAGCTTTTTTTATAAGCTCTTGCAAAGGTTGAATAATTGCGGAAGCCACAGGCATAGCAGGCGTCTGTGATAGGTGTTCCTGCGGCGATAAGCTCCTTGGCAAGAAGGAGACGCTTGGCGGAGAGGTAGCTTCCGATCGTATAGCCTGTCTGCTCCTTAAAGGTATGCATCAGATGGTATCGGCTTAGAAAAAAGCGTGCCGAGAGCTCGTCAATGCAAAGGTCCTCGGTCAGGTGTGTATTTAGGTACGAGAGAATGGATAAAATTTTCTCATTGGAGGTGGAATCACCGATAAATTGCAGTTGATCGTGCAGCGCGGCACGGTTTAGCTGGATTATAAATTCCAGAAAAAGGACGCGGTGATAGAGCGCACCGGCATAATCCGTATCGTTCAGCGAGCGGTCAAGCTCACGGAGGACAGTGTTAAGACGGCTGCTTCTGGCAGGCCGGCGGCGAAGAACGTGTGAATGTCTGGCGCGCGCCTGATGAAAGCAGCGTGTGAGATTATTTTCCTCCTCACCGTATTCCTCCAGAAAGTCCGGGGAAACATAGATAATGATGCGCTCATAGGGGGTATCGGAGTGAATGACGGGCTTATGTACTTCACCGGCATTGACAAGCACAATATCGTCCGCAAGGAGATCATAGGTATGTCCTTCAATGGTATAGGAAACGTTGCCGCTTAGGAGTATCAGTATCTTATGAAAATCATGATAGTGGTAGCCAAATTCCCGGCGCGCCGTATCCTTTAAATGAAACATTTTAAAGCTGTCAGTCAGATAACCGACCTTTTTGTATTCCGGCATAGAAAAACCTCGCTGTTCCTGTAGTTGTCTTTGTTTTTTACTTTAGTACAAAACAGCACTATTTGCAATATAAAAAGCACTTGTCTACTATATATTTTAAATAGTGTCATGTATAATAAGCCTATCGAAATACTTGAAGGAACCAATGACAGTGTGAGGAAATGGAGAGTAGTATGAAGAATTTCAGTAATTACACAGATTTTGATACAAAAGAAAAGCTGCATTTTGAGTCAAAGGCAGTTCACGGGGCGCTTGGCACAGAGCCGCTGACAGGAGCGGTCAGTATGCCGATTTTTCAGACGGCGACGTTTCGCCACCCAGAGCTTGGCAATTCGACGGGGTTTGATTACAGCCGCCTGAAAAATCCGACGAGACAGGAGCTGGAGCGCACGATGGCGATTTTAGAGGGCGGCATCCAGGGCTTTGCCTTTTCCAGCGGACAGGCAGCAAACCTTGCCGTCTTTTCTCTGCTAAATCCGGGAGAGCACGTCATTCTCTCGGATGATATTTACGGCGGCACCTTCCGTATTATCGGTGATGTGTTCGGCAAATACGGTATCACGCACACTTATGTGGATATGTCCGATTTGGAGGCAGTGAAGGCTGCGATTACGCCGCAGACAAAAATGATCTTTGTGGAGACGCCGACCAATCCGATGATGAAGGTAGCGGATATCCGTGCCATTTCAAAGATCGCAAAGGAGATCGGGGCGCTCACCGTTGCGGACAATACATTTTTGACTCCGTATTTCCAAAGACCGTTGGAGCTTGGCGCGGATATTGTGACGCACAGCTCCACCAAATACCTCGGCGGGCATAACGATACGATTTCCGGTATCGTTGTGGTAAAGGAGGATGAGGAGATCGCACGCCAGATTCAGGTGCATATCAAGTCGCACGGAAGCCAGCTTGCGCCGCTTGACAGTTGGCTGATCCTGCGGGGGATCAAGACGCTTGCCGTGCGTATGGACAGACATAATGAAAATGCGAAAAAGGTAGCGGAGTGGCTGCGTGCGCAGCCGAAGGTAAAAGAGGTGTATTATGTAGGCTTTGCCGATCACAAGGATTATACGGTCACAACGGCGCAGACGAGTGGATTCGGCGGCATGATCTCCTTTACGGTCGACTGCTTTGAGACGGTTAAGAATATTTTAAAGGGTGTGGATATGATCATGTTTGCCGAGAGTCTTGGCGGTACGGAGACGCTCATCACCTATCCGACGACACAGACGCATGAGGACACGCCAAAGGATATTAAGGAGAGTCTTGGCATTACAGATTGTTTCCTTCGGATGTCGGTCGGCATTGAGAATGTGGAAGATATTATCGCGGATTTAGATCGTGCAATGAATGGCTGAGTGTCTTAGATACCGGGGGCTTTCACGAATCAGAGACAAAGAGGGAGAAAGATGCGATTTACAAAAATGCAGGCGTTTGGCAATGATTATGTCTATATTGACGCCATTCATCAGGAATTAAAAAATTTGCAGGAGCTGGCACGGTTTGTCAGCGACCGCCATTTTGCTGTCGGCTCAGACGGGATGGTGCTGATCTGTCCGTCTGAAAAGGGAGATTTTCGTATGCGGATGTTTAACCCGGACGGCACAGAGGGAGAGATGTGCGGCAACGCGCTGCGCAGCGTCGGAAAATATGTATACGACCATAGGCTGACAGACAAGACGCAGCTTGTCATAGAGACGCTGGGCGGGATGCAGCATTTGACGCTGACTGTGATAGACGGTCTTGTGTCAAATATCCGCGCAGACATCGGAGAGCCGAGGCTTGATACAAAGGTGATCCCGGTTCGTACGCCGCTTGCGCAGTTTGTCGAGCAGCCGGTGACCGTGTTTGACCGCACATTTGCCGTTACGGCAGTTTCCTGGGGCAATCCGCACTGTGCGATGTATGTGGATTCCGTGGCAGCGCTTGATGTGGAGCGCTACGGCAGGGCGCTTGAGCATATGACGGAGCTGTTTCCGCATAAGACGAACGTGACATTTACGGAGCTTATCAGCAGGGATTATGTAAAAATGCGTGAGTGGGAGCGCGGCACAGGGGAGACGATCGGCTGCGGCACGGGCTGTGCGACAGCCGTGGTGGCGGGTGTTTTGACCGGACGTCTTGACCGGCGGGTGACGGTGGAGCAGATTGGAGGTCCTCTGCTGATCGAGTGGGATGAGGCGACAGACCACCTGTTTATGACAGGACCGTCTCACACAGTATTTGAGGCAGAAATAGACGCCTCCCATATTTTGAATCATGAATAGAAAGGAAACAGCATAAAGTGTGCGCGCGGCGTGCACTTTCTGTTGTGTAAAGAAACAGGGGGAGAAAATGAAGCTGAGTCAGATTTGCAGGGAGCTTGCATACGAGTGCTTAAAAGGCAGTATGGATGTGGAGGTGCGGGATATTGTCTATGATTCCAGAAAGATAGCGAAGGAGACGATGTTCGTCTGCATGGTGGGCGCTGTCACGGACGGGCACAGCTATATTTCCGATGCGGTGAAAGCCGGCGCGTCTGTGATTGTATTGGAGAGGGAGGAGGAAGCGGAGCAGATTCCGGATTCTGTGACGGTGCTTAAGGTGGCGTCTGCGCGAAGGGCGCTTGCATATATGTCGGCGGCTCTCTTTGATTATCCGGCGCGTAAGCTTGTGACGATCGGTCTGACCGGAACAAAGGGAAAGACGACGACTACTTATATGATAAAAAATGTTTTGGAGCTGGCGGGGAAGAAGGTCGGTCTGATCGGTACGATTGGCGCATTGATCGGAGAGGAACAGTTTCCGGCAAAAAATACAACGCCGGAATCCTATGAGCTCCACCGGATGTTTGCGGCAATGGTCGAGGCAGGGTGCGAATATGTGGTTATGGAGGTCTCGTCACAGGGGCTGAAGCTTGACCGCACCGCAGGAATTTTATTTGATTACGGCATTTTTACAAACCTCTCCCCGGATCATATCGGACCGACGGAGCATGCATCATTTGAGGAATACTTAGAGTGTAAAAGTCTTTTGTTCCGCCAGTGCAGGGTTGGGATCGTGAATAATGATGATATTCATTGCGAGGAGATTTTAAGAGGCCACACCTGTGAGGTACATCGCTTTTCGGCATCGGGAGAGGCGGCTGCTGGAGAAAAGCCGGAGCTTACGGCATACGATATTGGCTTTTTGAATGAAGACGGAAGGCTTGGGATGCATTTTGCGGTGAAGGGCGTGATGTCCTGTGAGGCGAAGGTGCATATACCGGGAAGCTTTTCTGTTTATAATTCACTGGTGACGATGCTTGTGTGCCATCTGGCAGGCGTTTCGCAGGAGGCGATTTTAGAGGGGCTTTCTAAGGTTCAGGTGCGGGGGCGTGTGGAAATGCTTCCGGTGTCCAAGGACTATTATCTGATCATTGATTATGCGCACAATGAGGTGAGCACGAGGAGCGTGCTGACAACGCTGCTGGAATATCATCCGAAGCGTCTGATCTGTGTGTACGGCGGAGGAGGCAATCGTTCGAAGCTAAGACGCTATGATATGGGCGAGGTGACAGGTGCGATGGCAGACTTATGCGTGCTCACCTGTGACAATCCAAGAGATGAGGAGATTCGTGACATCAACCGTGATATTCAGGTCGGTCTTGCAAAGAGCGGCGGTAAATTTATTGAGATTGATGACAGAAAAGAAGCGATCGCTTACTGTATGACCCATGCAAAGCCGGGCGATATGATCGTTTTGCTCGGAAAGGGTCATGAGGATTATCAGGAGATCAAGGGAGTAAAATATCACTTTGACGAACGGGAAGCGGTAGCGGAGATACTGGATGAGATTAAGGAAGGCAAGCGATAGGAGCGTGTGACTATGAGAGAAAAACTGGAACAGTTAAAGGATTATCTTGCAAAAAAAGAGCGGCTTGCCATTGGGTTTTCCGGCGGCGTTGACTCGGCTTTTTTGCTCAAGACGGCGCATGAGGTGCTTGGAGAAAATGTTACGGCGATCACGGTAAAGGTCCGTTCGCTCCCGATGCGTGAGCTTGATGCGGCAAGAGAATTTTGCCGGAAAGAGGGAATTTCCCATGTTATCGTGGAGGTGGATGAGCTGACGATTGAGGGCTTTGCGGAAAATCCGCCGGATCGCTGCTATATTTGTAAAAAATCGCTGTTTGGGCAGATCTGTGCCGAGGCAAAGCGGCTGGGTATGCCCTATGTGGCGGAGGCGTCGAATCTGGATGATAACGGGGATTACCGTCCGGGGCTGCGCGCGGTGGACGAGCTTGGAGTATTAAGTCCGCTGCGGGAGATCGGCATTGACAAGAAAACAATCCGCGCGCTTGCAAAGGAGATGGAGATTCCCGTGTGGGATAAGCCGTCGTTTGCATGTCTTGCGACACGCTTTGTATATGGGGAGCAGATCACGGCAGAAAAGCTTGCAATGGTCGATGAGGCAGAGCAGTTTTTGTTTGAACTGGGTTTTCGTCAGGTGCGTGTGCGGATGCATGGAAATGACGCGGCGCGTGTTCTTGCGCGGATCGAGCTTGGCGCAGAAGACTTTCCGAAGATGCTTTCGCAGGAGCTTTGCCAAAGGATCCAACAGAAATTAAAAAATATCGGCTTTGCCTATGTGACGCTCGATCTGGGCGGTTATCGGATGGGAAGCATGAATGACGGGATAGAGAAATAAGGAAAATTCCTTTTCGTTGTACAGAATAAAGTACATGTACCACGAAAAGGAATTTTTTTATTGACAAATAGGAAAAATGGTACTACTATAATTCATATCATATGACTATGATATGAAATGAAACCAAACCAAACAGAAAGGCATGGTACCAACATGGACAATCAAATTATTTACATGGATAATGCAGCGACGACGCCGGTGAGACCGGAGGTCCTAGAGGCAATGCTTCCATACTTTACAGAGAAGTTTGGAAATCCATCCAGTATATACAGCATATCGGCAGCAACCAAAAAGGCGGTGACCGATGCAAGAGAATTGCTCGCGGGTACGATTCACACAACGGCGGAAAATATCTATTTTACCGCAGGCGGATCGGAATCCGACAACTGGGCGCTAAAAGCGGCGGCAGAGGCATACGAGCAGAAGGGAAAACATATCATTACAACAAAGATCGAGCACCATGCGATTCTTCATACCTGTGAATATCTGGAGCAGAAGGGCTTTGAGGTGACTTATCTGGATGTGGATGAGAACGGTCTTGTAGATTTGGAGACTTTGGAGAAAGCCATCCGTCCTGATACGATTTTGATCTCGATCATGTTTGCAAATAATGAGATCGGAACGATCGAGCCGGTTGCAGAGATCGGACGGATCGCGCATGAGCACGGCGTGCTGTTCCATACCGATGCGGTACAGGCATATACGCAGGTGCCGATTGACGTGGAGGCGATGAATATTGACATGTTAAGTGCAAGCGCGCATAAGATCCACGGACCAAAGGGGATTGGCTTCCTCTATATCAGAAGGGGAGTAAAGATCCGTTCCTTCGTACACGGCGGCGCACAGGAGCGCAGAAGGAGAGCAGGCACGGAAAACGTTCCGGGAATTATCGGCTTTGCGAAGGCGGCAGAGGTTGCGACAAAGAATATGGAGGAGATTACGGGCAAGGAGCGCAAGGTAAGAGATTATCTGATCGCCCGCATCGAGAAGGAGATTCCGTACGCAAGATTAAACGGAGACAGGGAAAAGCGTCTGCCGAACAACGTAAATTTCTGCTTCCGTTTTATTGAAGGAGAATCCATGCTCATTATGCTTGACGGCAAAGGAATCTGTGCATCCAGCGGCTCTGCCTGCACATCGGGTTCTTTGGACCCGTCTCATGTGCTGCTTGCCATTGGACTTCCGCATGAGATCGCGCACGGCTCGCTTCGTCTTAGTATCAGTGATGAGACAACGACAGAAGAAGCAGATTTTGTTGTAGATGAATTAAAGAAGATCATAGAGCGTTTACGCAGTATGTCGCCGCTTTATGAAGATTTTGCAAAGAAACACGCATAAATTATTTTTAAGAAAAGAGAGGAAAAAAATATGTATACAGAAAAAGTAATGGACCATTTCCAGAATCCGAGAAATATGGGAGAGATAGAGAATGCAAGTGGGGTCGGCACAGTCGGAAATCCGAAGTGCGGCGATATTATGCGCATGTATCTGGATATTGACGAGAATCAGGTCATTCAGGACTGTAAATTTAAGACTTTCGGCTGCGGCGCTGCTGTGGCAACGAGCAGCATGGCGACAGAGCTTGTGAAGGGTAAGACGGTAGAGGAAGCGCTTAAGATCACAAACAGAGCGGTGATGGAGGCGCTGGACGGGCTTCCGCCGGTTAAGATCCATTGTTCCCTGCTTGCAGAGGAGGCAATTCATTCGGCATTGTGGGATTATGCGCAGAAGAACGGGCTGAAGATTGAAGGTCTTGAGAAGCCGAAGGATGAGATTCATGAGCATGAGGAAGAGGAAGATTATTAAAGGTTTTCTGTTTGCCGGAGGAAGGAGTATGAATACGGATGAAGATAACGACAAAAGGAAGATATGCGATTCATATTCTTTATGATCTGGCAGTCAATGCGGCAGAGCATCCCATATCGGTCAAAGAGATTGCGACCAGACAGGATATTTCCGTCAAATATACGGAGCAGATCATGGCAATTCTTAATAAAGCGGGGTATGTCAGCAGCACGAGGGGCTTTCAGGGAGGCTACCGTCTGACCAGACCGCTGGATCAATATGTGATTGGCGATGTGCTCCGTCTGACGGAGGGCTCGCTTTCGCCGGTAGAGTGTCTATCTACCGGTCATGTCAAGTGTCCGAAGCAGGAACGCTGCGCGACGATCATTCTTTGGGAAAAGGTGGATCAGGCGATCCGCGATGTGGTAGATCATGTAACACTTGCCGATCTGGTTGTATGGCAGAGGCAGGAGGGAAAGCAGTAAAAGGAGGAGCTATGGCAAATATTTATCAGGGAGCAGATCAGCTTATTGGAAACACACCGTTAGTAGAGTTAAAGCATATGGAAGAAAGGCATCAGCTTAAGGGCAGACTTTTGGCGAAGCTTGAGTACTTAAATCCCGCGGGGAGCGTTAAGGACCGCATAGCTCGCGAAATGATCGAGGATGCCGAGCGAAAGGGTGTTTTAAAGGCTGGTGCAACGATTATTGAGCCAACCTCCGGCAATACCGGAATCGGTCTGGCTGCTATTGCAGCGGCGAAGGGGTATCGCCTCATCATTGTAATCCCTGAAACCATGACTGTGGAGCGCAGAAATCTGATCCGTGCATATGGTGCGGAAATTGTGCTTTCTGACGGTACAAAGGGGATGTCCGGTGCGATTGCCAAAGCAAATGAGCTTGCGGCAGAGATCGCCGACAGCTTTATCGTAGGACAGTTTGAGAATCCTGCAAATCCTGCGGCTCACTATAAGACGACAGGACCGGAAATATGGGCAGATACCGATGGCAATGTGGATGCATTTGTGGCGGGCGTCGGAACAGGCGGTACAGTCACGGGTGCAGGAAGGTATTTAAAGGAAAAGAAGGAGTCGATTACGGTGATTGCCGTAGAACCGGCAGCATCTCCCGTACTTTCAGGCGGAAACAGCGGAAAGCATACGATTCAGGGAATCGGCGCAGGATTTGTTCCAAAGATTCTTGATACGGGCATTTATGATGCCGTTGCGGCTGTGGAAGATGCGGACGCGGTTGCTTATGCGAAGGAAATTGCAAGCAGCGAGGGAATCCTTGTCGGTATTTCCGCGGGTGCAGCGTTAAAAGCTGCGGTTGACTGGGCAAAGCTTCCGGAAAATGAGGGGAAAACGGTGGTTGCAGTCCTTCCCGACAGCGGAGACCGCTATTATTCGACAGCATTGTTTGCCGGAGAGTAGAAACAGACTTTTGGCGGACTTTACTTGACGCGTCTTTCCTTTATCACTTATAATATGCAGGAGAATGTGAGAAACGGGAGGACGCTTGATACTTATGGATCAGAGTAAGATTAGAAATTTTTGCATTATTGCACATATCGATCACGGCAAGTCTACGCTTGCCGATCGTATTATAGAGAGCACAGGCACACTGACCAGCCGTGAAATGCAGGCGCAGGTGCTTGATAATATGGACCTTGAACGCGAGCGCGGCATTACGATCAAGTCACAGGCAGTCCGCATTATTTATAAAGCAAAGGACGGCGAGGAGTATATTTTTAATCTGATCGATACGCCGGGGCATGTTGACTTTAATTATGAGGTATCGCGCAGCCTTGCAGCATGCGACGGGGCGATTCTCGTCGTGGATGCTGCGCAGGGCGTGGAAGCGCAGACGCTGGCAAATGTCTATCTGGCGCTTGATCATGATCTGGATGTGATGCCGGTGATCAATAAGATTGATCTGCCGAGCGCACAGCCGGACGAGGTCGTACAGGAAATTGAGGATGTGATCGGAATTGAGGCGGCGGATGCGCCGCGTATTTCCGCCAAGACCGGATTAAATATCGAGGAAGTCTTAGAGCAGATCGTAGAGAAAATTCCGGCGCCGAAGGGTGATGCAGATGCGCCGCTTCAGGCGCTTATTTTTGATGCGCTTTACGATTCTTATAAGGGCGTCATTGTATTTTGCCGTATCAAAGAGGGAACGGTCAAAGTGGGCGATACGATCCGCATGATGGCGACGGGCGCACAGTCTGAGGTTACGGAGATCGGCTATTTCGGCGCAGGACAGTTTATTCCGTGTGAGGAGCTTTCTGCAGGAATGGTAGGCTACCTTTGCGCCAGCATTAAAAACGTGCGCGATACGCGTGTCGGCGATACAGTGACAAATGTGGCACGTCCATGTGAGAAGCCGCTGCCGGGATATAAGAAGGTAAACCCGATGGTGTATTGCGGGATGTATCCGGCGGACAGCGCGAAGTATCCCGATTTGCGGGATGCCCTGGAAAAGCTTCAGATCAATGACGCTTCCCTGCAGTATGAGCCGGAGACCTCTCTCGCGCTCGGTTTTGGTTTCCGCTGCGGTTTTCTTGGTCTGCTGCATTTAGAGATTATCCAGGAGCGCTTAGAGCGGGAGTTCAATCTCGATCTGGTAACGACGGCGCCGGGCGTTATTTATAAGGTGCATAAGACGGACGGAGAGGTGATCGAGCTGACGAATCCGTCCAATCTGCCCGACCCGTCGGAGATTGATTATATGGAAGAACCGGTTGTGTCGGCGGAGATCATGGTGACAAGCGACTACGTCGGTGCAATCATGAGCCTTTGTCAGGAGCGGCGCGGTATATATATCAGTATGGAATATATTGAAAAGACACGCGCGCTGATCAAATATGATTTGCCGCTCAATGAGATCATTTATGATTTCTTCGACGCGCTGAAATCGCGCTCGCGCGGCTATGCGTCCTTTGATTATGAGCTGAAGGGGTATGAGAGATCCGAGCTTGTGAAGCTTGATATTCTGATCAATCGCGAGCAGGTTGACGCCTTATCCTTTATCGTATTTAAGGACAGCGCCTATGACCGCGGCAGGAGAATGTGCGAGCGGTTAAAGGAGGAGATTCCAAGGCATCTGTTTGAGATTCCGATTCAGGCGGCGGTCGGCGGTAAGGTGATCGCACGCGAGACGGTCAAGGCAATGCGCAAGGATGTTCTTGCGAAGTGCTACGGCGGTGATATTTCCCGTAAGCGAAAGCTTTTGGAGAAGCAGAAGGAAGGGAAGAAGCGGATGCGTCAGGTCGGAAATGTAGAGATCCCGCAGGAGGCATTTATGAGCGTCCTAAAGCTGGACGAGGATTAAGCCGTGTGTTTGGAAGTGTGGATAAGAGAATGAGAGAAGAGCTGGAATTATACATTCATATTCCGTTCTGTATGAAAAAATGTCAGTATTGTGATTTTCTTTCTTTTCAGGCGGACGAGCATACGCAGCATGAATATGCCGAGGCGCTGCTGCGTGAGATTGCCTATTACGGTGCAAGATGTCAGGACTATACGGTTACGAGTATCTATATCGGCGGGGGTACGCCTTCGTGGCTGGATGCGGAGCTGACGCTTCGGATCATGGATGCCGTGCGGTGCAGTTTTTTGCTGGCGCAGGATGCGGAGATTTCGATCGAGTGCAATCCGGGAACGGTGACAGACGGAAAGTTTGCCGCCTACCGGCGTGCCGGCATCAACCGCATCAGCATCGGATTACAGTCTGCGGACAAGGAGGAGCTGCGGCTTTTGGGAAGGATTCACACCTATGAGCAGTTCCTAAAAACCTATGAGCTGGCGCGCAGAAACGGATTTACGAATATCAATATCGATCTTATGAACTCTCTGCCGGGACAGACCGCAGAGAGCTTTTCGCATACCCTAAGACAGGTCATCCGCCTAAAGCCGGAGCATATATCGGTGTACTCTCTGATCATCGAGGAGGGTACGCCGTTTCATGCGCTTTATCAGGAGGACGCAGACAGGCAGCGCGCAGGAGAGCAGACGGCGGCTCTGCCCACGGAGGAGGAGGTTTTGCGAACGACAAGCCTGACTGAGCAGATGCTTGCGGACGCCGGTTATGAGCAGTATGAGGTTTCTAATTTTGCAAGGGCGGGGTATGCCTGCCGTCACAATATCGGGTACTGGCAGAGGGTGAATTATCTTGGACTTGGGATTGGCGCAGCTTCCCTGATGGAAAATATCCGCTACACAAATGTTTCTGATCTGTACAAATATTTGGAGAGGACCGCGCACATTAAGGAGGAGCTGCGGAAAGCTGCGGCAGACGGCGATAGAGACAGTGCGGACAGACCGCTGTGAGGGGGAAGCGAGCAGGACATTCCCGCGACGAATCTGCATGAGACGGCGGAACGTTTATCGCGCAGGGCACAAATGGAGGAGTTTATGTTTTTGGGACTGCGCATGACAGGCGGCGTGTCGAGAGAGCGCTTTGCACAGAATTTTGGCGTAGAGATCGAAGCAGTTTATCAGGAGGTGATGCAGTCCCTTCAGAGGGAAGGGCTTCTGGAAAAGCACGCTGGACAGATTTATCTGACGAAGCGCGGGCAGGAGGTGAGCAACTATGTGCTGGCGCAGTTTCTGCTGATGTAGGCGTGGCTTGCAGCATATGAGTCGTCATACCATGAGAAATAAAAGGGGTTCGAGAAGAAAAGCTTGAAAGCTTTTGCGGAGACCGAGAGAAGCTGTCCGTTCCGGCTTTGCGGGCAATAGAAATACAAAGAAGTTCTCTGCCTATGGAGTAGCATAGGACTTGCTGCCGAATTGCAATTCATAAAAACAAAGGTTTTAGCCTGGGCTTAATTGCGCAGGCGTTTTTCTTCTATAGGGCAGCAGAGAAGGAAGCATAAGAACCGCAGAGGTTAGGATGGATGGCAAATCGGAGGCTGCCGGAAGCAGAAATGATCACTATATACTTATACCCAAATAGATTATTCATATAACAAACGAAAAAGGCAGGATACCCCACCTGATAGGGATGCAGTGGCAGAACGGATATGTTTACAGGAGACAGAGGCGTATACATGATACAACGTTTTAATATGCTCGCTGCTTATTCGGAATTATTTTGATACGATGTTACTGCAAATGCGGAGTTAGAATTGAAAAGAGAAAAATACAAGAATACCACTGCAATGAAATTCCCTTGCTGTGGAAGAATAGGGCTTGTATTTTTGGCAGATACTGTGTAAACTAAGAACAGGCGATTGCTGCATAGCAGGAGAGAAGGGTGTCAGACGACAGCTTGGAAAGGAGAAAAGATGTATCAGTTTTTCTGCAAATAAAACGAAGTAAATAGTCATATCAGAAGAAAGAGCGGCAGGAAGTAAAGCGGCATCCCTTGGGATGTTTCTTTTGGTATGTGTTTTTGCAGAAAACGAATATCTTTTCATGTTCTGGGAAATTTCATTCCCTAGAACGTAAAACCTCTCCGTGGGATCGCACTGCGGCGGAATGGAACTGTGTCGCAGTTGCGACCAGCCGCTTTGTTTACAGAAAAACCTATGTGCAGTTCGGGAGTGTACCGGAAAAGGCGAAAGGATGTGAGGAAACTTGCATCCTTTTTTTATTTAAATCAGGAAACTTTGTTCTTCACAAAAATTTTTGCGCTAGAAAAAGTATTTGGTGCGGGAAGATATTGCGCTGCAATGATGTCAGGCGCGGCAAAACACATACACTGTCAGAATGGAGGGAGTTTATGATACAGGTAAAAAATCTGACGATCACACACCGCAAGGATATGCGGGTGATACTGGAAAGCTTTTCGATGGTGTTAAATGACGGCGACAAGGCGGCGCTGATCGGGGAGGAGGGAAACGGCAAGTCTACCCTGTTAAAGCTTTTGTACGATGAGCGGCTGGTGGAGGATTATGCAGAGTACAGCGGAGAGATCATCAAAAATCGTGCGCGCATCGGCTATCTGGCGCAGGAGCTGACAGAGGAGCAGAAGGCGCAGAGTGTCTATGAATTTTGCGCACAGAGCGATGTGTTTTACGAGCAGTCGCCGAAGGAGCTTGCGGCGATCGCGGGGCAGCTTGGGCTTTCCTCGGATATTTTTTATGCGGATCAGAGGATGGGGCAGCTTTCCGGTGGGGAGAAGGTCAAGCTGCAGCTTGCAAGGCTTCTGATGGAACAGCCGGATGTTCTGTTTTTAGACGAGCCGTCCAACGACATCGACATTGAGACGATCGAGTGGTTGGAGCGTTTTATCTGTAAGGCGTCTGTTCCGGTGCTTTTTATCTCACATGACGAGACGCTTCTTGAACGGACGGCAAACAAGATCATCCACATGGAGCAGTTAAGACGCAAGACAACGAGCCGTTGGACGGTCGCAGCGGTGGATTACCGTACCTATGTGAGCGCGCGGGCAGACGCCTTTTTGCATCAGGAGCAGGTTGCGCGCAAGGAGCGCAGCGAGTATGAGAAGCAGCAGGAGCGTTTCCGAAAGATCCAGCAGAAGGTCGAGCACCAACAGAATGCCATTTCAAGAAACGATCCGCACGGCGGTAGGCTGCTTAAGAAGAAAATGCATGCGGTCAAGTCATTGGAGCGGCGTTTTGAAAAGGAGCACAGCAGGCTCACGGAACTGCCGGAGACGGAGGATGCGATTTTTATTAAATTTGGCGATAGGATTTCCATGCCTCAGTCGAAGCGTGTGCTGGATTTTTCAAGGAGTGAGCTTAGGACAGAGACGGAGAGATTTGGGGAGGGGAAACTTCTGGCGCGGGAGCTGCGGCTTTCGATAACCGGACCGGAGCACGTCTGCATCGTCGGCAAAAACGGCGCAGGGAAGACGACGCTGCTTAAGGAGATTGTCGGAGAACTTCTGGCGCGTGATGATGTTAAGGCATATTATATGCCGCAGAATTATGAGGAACTGCTGGATCTGGAACAGACCCCGGTGGAGTTTTTGTGCGCAGAGGGGAGGTCGGACGAGGTCAGCCGCGTGCGCACCTATCTTGGCAGTATGAAGTATACGGCGGATGAGATGGCGCATCCGGCGTCTGCGCTCTCCAGCGGACAGAAGGCAAAGCTTTTGTTTTTGAAAATGAGCATGGCGGGCTGTAACGTTCTGATTTTAGATGAGCCGACGCGGAATTTTTCTCCGCTGTCAAACCCCGTCATCCGTGAGATGCTAAGGGAATACGGCGGTACGATCATCAGTGTTTCGCATGACAGAAAATATATTGACGAGGTGTGCGATGCTGTTTATGAGCTGACAAAAACGGGATTGCAGAGGATTTCAGAGAGAAAAGGTTAAAAAATCAAAAAAGAAATCAGTTGCCGCACAGAGACTCCCGTGATAAAATAAGCCGCAGAAAGGAAGCCTGTATGAAAACAAGAATTGCATTGCTTGGAATTATTGTAGAACAGAAAGACGCTGTGGAACAATTAAACCGTCTGCTGCATGAATATGGCGATCATATTATCGGGAGGATGGGTGTGCCCTATCAGGAAAAGGGCGTCAACATTATAAGTGTTGCGATGGATGCACCGCAGGATGTGATCAATGCGCTTTCCGGAAAGATTGGAAGACTGCATGGAATCACAGCGAAGACAATTTATTCCAATGTGTGAGCCTAAGAGGAACGCTGCTATGAAATGAGGAACGGAATGCAAAGAGAGTTAGAAATCATAGATGAACTGGAAAAAGAGCGAAGCATCAGTCTGGACAATCTGCGCTGTCTGCTTGAGACAGAGGATGAAGCGGCAGTCGAGACGCTTTATGCAAGAGCGCGGGAAACGGCGCAGAAGATATACGGAAATAAGGTCTATATCCGCGGTCTTATTGAATTTACCAACTACTGTAAAAATGACTGTCTCTACTGCGGTATCCGAAGAAGCAACCGAAACGCGGAGCGCTACCGTTTAAGTGAGGAACAGATTTTAGACTGCTGTGCGGTCGGTTATGAGCTTGGTTTTCGCACCTTTGTCTTACAGGGAGGCGAGGATGGATATTTTACGGATGCGCGGATATGCGCGCTTGTGGCGCAGATCAAGCAGGCGTATCCTGATTGTGCGCTCACGCTGTCCATCGGGGAGAAGACGCGCGCGAGCTATCAGGCATATTTTGACGCCGGGGCGGACCGTTATCTGTTGCGTCATGAGACGGCAGATGAAACGCATTACAAAGGTCTGCATCCAGAGGAGATGCTATTTGAAAACCGCAGACGCTGTCTGCGCGATTTAAAGGAAATCGGCTTTCAGACGGGCTGCGGGTTTATGGTCGGTTCGCCGGAGCAGACGGTGGAGACGATTTGGAAGGATTTGGAGTTTATCCGTGAATTACAGCCGCACATGGTCGGGATCGGACCGTTTATCCCGCAGAAGGACACGCCGTTTGGAGACAGGCGGGCGGGAACGCTGAAGCAGACGCTAAGGCTGCTGTCCATCATCCGGCTGATGCAGCCGCATGTGCTGCTCCCGGCGACAACGGCGCTTGGAACGATTCATCCAAAGGGGCGTGAACAGGGGATTCTGGCGGGCGCAAATGTCGTGATGCCGAATCTTTCGCCGACGTCAGTGCGGGAGAAATATAAGCTTTATGACAATAAAATATGTACGGGCGACGAGGCGGCGGAATGTCGTTTTTGTATGCAGAGGCGCATGGAGAGCATTGGTTATCAGGTCGTAACAGACCGCGGCGATTACGCCGGATAATGAATGATAAATACTAACCGGAAAGCAGAGCTGACCGGAAAGAAGGGAGACGCGTAATGTACGACGTAACATCATTAAAGGCAGAGGAGTTTATTTCCGATGCGGAAATCAGGGAAACACTGGCATATGCAGACGCGAACAAGGAGAATGCAGAGCTGATCGATGCGATTCTTCAAAAGGCGGCGGAGCGGAAGGGCTTAGACCACAGGGAGGCATCCGTGCTTCTGGCATGTGAGATGCCGGATAAAATTGAGCGGATGTACGCGCTTGCACAGCAGATCAAGCAGGACTATTACGGCAACCGTATTGTGATGTTTGCCCCGCTTTATCTGTCCAATTATTGTGTGAACGGCTGTGTCTACTGTCCGTACCATTTAAAGAACAAGCACATTGCCAGAAAGAAGCTGACGCAGGAGGAGATCATCGCAGAGGTGACGGCGCTTCAGGATATGGGACACAAGCGTCTGGCGATCGAGGCAGGGGAGGATCCCGTCAACAATCCGATCGAGTATATCTTAGAGTGCATCGATACGATCTACAGTATCAAGCACAAAAACGGAGCGATCCGCCGTGTCAATGTCAATATTGCGGCGACGACGGTGGAGAATTACCGCAGACTAAAGGAAGCCGGGATCGGAACCTATATTTTATTTCAGGAAACCTATCATAAGGAAAGCTATGAGAAGCTGCATCCGACCGGACCAAAGCATGATTATGCATATCACACGGAGGCGATGGATCGTGCGATGGAGGGTGGAATTGACGATGTGGGACTTGGCGTTTTATTCGGGCTTGAGCTTTACCGCTATGAATTTGCGGGGCTTTTGATGCATGCGGAGCATCTGGAGGCAGTGCACGGCGTAGGTCCGCATACGATCAGTGTGCCGCGCTTAAAGCGGGCAGACGATATTGACCCGAACGCGTTTGATAATGGCATCAGCGATGATATTTTTGCGAAGCTTTGTGCGCTTATCCGTATTTCCGTACCGTATACGGGGATGATCATCTCGACAAGAGAAAGTCAGGAGGTCAGAGAGAAGGTGCTTGCGCTTGGCGTATCACAGCTAAGCGGCGCGTCAAAAACGAGCGTGGGCGGCTATGCCGCGCCGGAGCAGGAGGATGAGACAACGAGCGAGCAGTTTGAGGTGAGCGATCAGAGAACCTTAGATGAGGTCGTCAACTGGCTGATGCGCTTGGGGCATATCCCAAGCTTTTGCACTGCGTGCTACCGAGAGGGAAGAACCGGAGACCGGTTTATGGAGCTATGCAAAAACATGCAGATTTTAAATTGCTGTCATCCAAATGCCCTGATGACGCTAAAGGAATATCTGGAGGATTATGCGAGCGAGGAGACAAAGGAGCTTGGCCTTGCGCTGATCGAGAAGGAGCTTGAGAAGATCACAAATCCGAAGGTAAAAAAGACTGCCTGCGCATATGTGCATGATATTGCAGAGGGCAGACGGGATTTCCGTTTTTAAGGCGAGTGAGGTGTGGGATTATGGCAGCAGGATTACAGGAAACACCGGGCGCAGAGCGTCTGCATATCGGTATTTTCGGAAGAACAAACAGCGGAAAGTCCTCGTTTCTCAATGCCCTCACGGGACAGGAGATCTCGATCGTCGCAGATGTGGCGGGGACGACGACCGACCCAGTTGCAAAGGCTATGGAGCTTTCTCCACTGGGGGCGTGCACCTTTATGGACACGGCAGGCTTTGGAGACCATACGCCGCTTGGCAGACAGCGTCTGGAAAAGACGCGCCTTGCGGCGGAAAAGACCGAGCTGGCGGTCATCGTCGTAGCGGGAGATCTTAAGCCGCAAGCGGACGGAGCATTTGACTTAAGGGATGAGCGCAAGTGGTATCGTTTTTTTGCGGAGAAAAAGACGCCGGTGCTGTTTGTGGTAAATAAGTCGGACTGCACCAAAGATGCTGCGCCGCTGCTTGCGCAGATAAAAAAAGAAACAAAAGAGGAGGCGCTGCTTGTCAGCGCCAAGACGAATGACGGCATGGCGGCGGTGCGGGAGGCGCTCGCAAGAAAAATTCCGGAGGATTACGGGAGCAGGCAGATCACGGGATCGCTTGCGGGTGAACAGGATGTGGTGCTTCTTGTGATGCCGCAGGATATACAAGCGCCCAAAGGAAGGCTCATTTTGCCGCAGGTGCAGACGCTGCGGGAGCTTTTGGACAAGAAATGCATTGCGATCAGCGTCACCACGGAAGGGCTTATGGCGGCGCTTGCCGCATTGCATGAGTCGCCGAAGCTGATCATCACGGATTCACAGGTGTTTGCGGAGGTTTATGACAAGAAGCCGAAGGAGACAATGCTGACCTCATTTTCCGTGCTGTTTGCAGCTTATAAGGGCGATCTGCCCTATTATGTGGAGGGAGCAAAGCAGTTGGATTCCCTTCGCAGCGATGCACGGGTATTGATAGCGGAATGCTGTACGCATGCGCCGCTTGCCGAGGACATCGGCAGAGTCAAGCTGCCGCGTATGCTGCGTGCGCGCTATGGTGAGACATTGTCAGTCGACATTGTGAGCGGGACAGATTTTCCGAAGGATTTGTCAGGCTATGACCTGATCATCCAGTGCGGTGCGTGCATGTTCAACCGAAAATATGTGATGGCTCGTATCGACCGTGCCAGAGAGCAGCGCGTACCTATGACAAATTACGGCGTTGCGATTGCGCATCTGACCGGAATCCTGGATAAGCTTGCGATACAGGCAGAATAGAGGAGGAAGAAGAACGAATGATTCAGGATATTTTTCCGCTTGTTATGAAAAATCAGTATGAGAAGAAGGTACCCGCGTCAAATGACCGGGTACTTTCGTTTCAGGAGGACCGTATTTTTGTAAGAGAGGGCGAGAGGAGCGACTATCTTTGCTACGGGGAGCTTACAGACTGGTGTGGCGTGAGCGGGGAGCCGGTACCTGCTGCCGTATACCTTTTTTCACTTGGGGAGTGTGCGTATTTTCTTGCCGACTTGCCGGAAGCTTTTGTAGAGAAAGCGCAGGAAAACGGTTTTTCGTATGTGCGGATGTTTGCGATGCGCCGGAAAAAGCCAAAGGAGCTTGTATTTGCCGCGGCAACGGCATGGCATCTTTATGTCTGGTATCGTGACAACCGCTTTTGCGGCAGGTGCGGGCAGCGGCTTTTGCACAGCGAAACGCTTCGGATGCTTTCCTGTCCCTGCTGCGGCAATCAGGTGTTTCCAAAGATCGCTCCGGCGGTGATCGTTGGTGTGACAAACGGCGAATCGATCCTGCTGACGAAATATGCGGACAGGGAATACACGCGCTATGCGCTCGTTGCGGGCTTTACGGAAATCGGGGAGACGGCAGAGGAGACAGTACGGCGCGAGGTTTTTGAGGAGACGGGGCTTTTGGTTTCGGAGCCGTGCTATTACGGAAGTCAGCCATGGGGGTTCGATTTAAATCTGCTGCTTGGCTATTTCTGCGAGGTAAAAGAAGCATCGGCGCTCCGGCTGGATGAGGAGGAGCTGGCAGATGCCGCATGGGTGCATTACAGCGAGCTTCCCCGCGATGAGGAGGGGCTTAGCTTAACGCAGCGGATGATCGGAGCTTTTCGCGACAGCTTCCGAAAATAAGGTGAAAAAGTCGTTTCAATCTTTTGTTGACAATATCGGGGAACTATTGTATTATTTCAATAACACAATAGGGAAAACGTAAGGAAAACGGCGGGAATTCTAAAGATTTCTTAAGATTCGTTTAAGTACGTTTTTTTCCCAAAAGGGTCATGGTATAATCACCATAAATTGTAAAAACAAAAGGGAGAGACAGGAATGAAAGACAAAAAAGCAATCCAACAGAACGGGACTGCCATGGCAGTGCAGTCCAAGAAAAAAAAGAAGAAGGTTTTGATCATTGTGCTGGTAATCGCAGCGCTTCTCGCGGTGTTCATAGGCACGGCGGTACATAATATGACAAAGACGATTGAGACAGTTGCAAATACCATTCAGGTAGGACCGGTACAGCTTCGCGATCTTTCCGATACGATTTCATTAAAGGGTTCGATCGCGGGTGCAAGCAGCACGAACGTCACCTCAAAGGCGCTGTCGGAGATCACGGCGTTAAACGTGCAGGTCGGCGATATGGTAAAGGCGGGAGATGTTTTGTGTACGCTGGATTCCGTTTCCATTAAGGAGAAGCTCACGGAGCTTGAGAAGAACATTTCCAATGCGCAGGCAGTCAATAATATTAACAGCCAGCAGACGCAGACAGCAGTCGAGCAGGCGTTAAAGGATCAGGAGACGCAGCTTGCGGCAGCGCAGAAGGCAGTAGACGACGCGCAGGGAGCGTTTAACTGGGCGCAGATGCAGTATAGTGCCGGAAAGATGGAGTATGCGGAATATCATACGGCAAAGAGCGCGCTTGATACGGCAAAGACAGCTTATAATACTGCGGTAGAGACGACAAACCGTGCGGTGGAGACGGCGAAAACACAGGCAGAGCTTGAGAAATATAAGGAATCCGATGCAAAATCACAGGAGACTCTCACGAATTTAAAAGAGCAGTTGGCAGATTGTGAGATCAAGGCTCCGTGTGACGGCGTTGTGACCTCCGTCAATGTGCGTGTCGGTGACATCAACGCGGAAAAGACGACAATCTTAACGATTGAGGATACCAACAGCTTAAAGCTTGTTGCAAACGTTGCAGAGGCTGACATCCTAAAGATCCAGGAGGGAATGAAGGCGGTTGTGACGGCAGACGCGACAGGTGAGGAGGAGATCACAGGAACTGTGTCAAGAGTGGTTCGTGCAAAGGGCCATTCGCAGGCAGGCAGCGGGGATAATGCCGCAGGAGCTGCTTCCGGTGCGTCAGGATATTCGGTAGAGATCGCGATTGATAACAACAACCTTTTGGTCGGCATGGCGGCAAAGGCGAAGGTCATGCTCAAGGAAAAAGCCAACGTGCTTGCAGTTCCTTACGATCTGATCCAGTATGATGAAAACGGCGGCGCCTTTGTGCTTGTTGCAGAGACAAACGACGACGGTTCGGCAGTGGCAGTGAAAAAGAAGATTGAGGTAGGTGAGGAGGTAGATTACTACACAGAAGTGACCGGCGGAGAGTTAAAGGAAGGGGATATGCTCATTTATGACAATACCTTCTCGGTAACAGAGGGACAGAGCTTTGCACCGGAGCAGATGTATCAGAATCAGGATATGGGCTTAGACGGCGGTGCAGGAGCGGGAACGTCGGCAGCTCCAGCGGCGACGAGTGTTGGGGGTGCGGAATAGTGAGTGAACCAGTAATCCGAATGGAAAAAATAATTAAGACATATTATCAGGGAAAGCCGAATGAATTGGAGATTCTTCACGGCATTGACCTTGTGGTGCATCAGGGAGAGTTTGTTTCCATCGTCGGTGAGTCCGGTTCCGGAAAAAGTACATTAATGAATATCATTGGAGTGCTGGACAGACAGACATCGGGAAACTATTATTTAGAGGGGCAGGATGTCAACAGTATGACGGACGAGGTGCGCAGCGCCTTCCGTAACCAGAGGATCGGCTTTGTATTTCAGAACTTTAACCTGCTTCCGCGCGCAAATGCATTAAAGAACGTGATGGTGCCGCTGATGTATGGAGAGACGCGGATCAAGGCACAAAAGGAACGTGCAATGGAGATGCTTGCGATGGTCGGTATGGACGAACGTGCAATGCACCGCCCGAATGAGCTCTCCGGCGGACAAAAGCAGCGTGTGGCGATCGCACGAGCGATGATCAACGATCCGGCGATCATTCTTGCCGATGAGCCGACCGGAGCGCTTGACTCCAAGACCGGACATATGGTGATGGATTTATTCCACAAGCTTCATGAGGAGCAGGGAAAAACGATCGTACTGATCACTCACTCACAGGAGCTTGCGGCGGAGACGCAGCGGATCGTAACGCTCTTAGACGGAGAAATTGTGGCAGACAAGGGAGGTGAGCGCTGATGTTTTTTGAGAATATCAAGGAGGCAATTACAAGTATTTTTTCAAATAAGATGCGTTCCCTCTTAACAATGCTCGGCATTATTATCGGTATCAGTTCTGTGATCATTATCACAACGATCGGAGGTTCTATCCAGAGCACGCTGACGGCGACTTTAAATTCGATGGGCGGAAATACGGTATCGACCTATGTGGAGGCGCGTTATCCCGAAACGGAGGATGAGTGGGCGACATGGGTAATGCCTGAGATGGAGGACGAGGATTATGTTTCGCAGGAGATGCTGGACGGATTGGTCGAGGCATATCCTGATGAGATCAAGGGCTTTGCCGCACAGACGTATCTTGGTACGGGACAGATCAAGGATCCTGCCGATGCAGAAAATTATGCCAATGTCAGTATTCAGGGCGTTACGCCGGAAATGATTGAATATATGAAGCTTGAGATGCATGCGGGACGAAATATGACGAGCCAGGACAATGCAACGCAAAAAAAAGTCTGCCTCATCGCGGACACGATGGCGGAACGCTATTTCCACGGAGAGAATCCGATTGGAGAGAAGATTTCCGTCACGACCTCGGAAGGCGGCATTTTTGATCTGGTAATCGTTGGAGTCTACAAATACAATCAGGCGCTCTTTGGAAAGATCGATACCTCGATTCCTGAAAGAGACCGCGTTACCGAGATGATGATTCCGATCCAGACCTGCTTTAAGCTGCAGGGAGCGGATCGGACAGGATATGAGTACTTTAACGTACTGCTTAAGCCGCTTGCAGATGTCGAGAAAGCGACAGCCGATATTACGGCTTACTTTGAGGAGGTCTATGCAAGCAACGAGGACTATCATGTGTCTGCATATAACATGCAGTCTAACATGGGAATGATCAGCACCGTGCTCAATGTGATCACGATGGCAGTATCGGGTATTGCGGCAATCTCGCTTGTGGTGGGAGGTGTCGGCGTTATGAATATCATGCTGGTGTCGATCACAGAGCGGACGAAGGAAATCGGTGTGCGCATGGCACTTGGAGCAAAGCGAGGGATTATCCGTCAGCAGTTTGTTATCGAGGCGATCATGCTCTGTCTGATCGGCGGTGTGATCGGTATCCTGATCGGCGTCGGCATTGGTGCATTGCTGGGGCAGGTTGCCGGCTTTGTCATCCAGAATATGTACTCTGAGTATTCAAGCTACATTATTATGGAAGTGCATCCGTCGGGAGTGGCGATCATGCTCTCATTGTTCTTCTCTATGCTTACGGGCGTGTTCTTCGGATATTATCCGGCAAACAAGGCTGCCAAGATGGAGGTTATCGATGCATTGCGGTATGAATAAGTATAGAAGGAATGCGGGATAAAAACAGAGTTGGGGCTTAAATTACAAGCTATCATCTGACAATACGAGGAATAAACAGAAAAAAAGAGTGGGAAACAGCAGTCATGCTGTATTCCCGCTCTTTTCGATTAATATAAGAGTGGCATGCGAAGCGTGTCGCTCGTTGTGATGCAAGCGCGTTGTTTTACCGAAGCAGGAGCTTCATGGGGCTGGCTGCCGGTTAATTATTAAGAAAAAATAAAATGCAAATTTTTGTTGCATTCTCTGTTGACAAAGAAAACAGATGGTGCTATCTTAGGTACATAAGATATTAGCACTCCACATGAATGAGTGCTAATAATCAGAAAGGAAACTGCATATACTCTGATTAGAGGAGACTGCGATGGAGGAATTGGAATTAGACGAGAGAAAAACCAAAATACTGGATGCGATCATCCGAAATTATCTGGAGACTGGAGAACCGGTAGGATCGCGGACGATTTCAAAGTATACGGATTTGAATTTAAGCTCAGCGACGATCCGCAACGAGATGGCGGATCTGGAAGAATTGGGTTACATCGTTCAGCCGCACACCTCGGCGGGCAGGATTCCGTCTGACAAGGGGTATCGCTTTTATGTGGATCACCTGATGGAGGAGAAGAACCGTGAGGTCAATGAGATGAAAAGCTTTGTCATTGAGCATACGGAGAAGGTTGAACAGGTGCTGCAGCAGGTGGCGAGGATTCTGGCAAATAACACGAATTACGCCACGATGGTCACCGCGCCGAGTTATCACGGCAATAAGGTAAAATTCATTCAGATTTCCAACGTCGACAGCACGCAGGTTCTGGCGGTTATCGTCACAGAGGCGAATCTGGTGCGGAACAAGATCATTCCGGTATCGGAGCCGATTGATAATGAGACGATGCTAAAGCTTAATTTTTTGCTTAATTCCAACTTGAATGGGCTCGCACTGCAGGAGATCAATCTGGCTACGATCTCAAAGCTTAAGGAACAGGCGGGCATCCACAGCGACATCATCAGCAATGTGCTCGATACGGTGGCGGAGACGATGGGAGAGGACGAGGATATTCGTGTTTATACCAGCGGAACGACTAATTTTTTTAAGTATCCCGAATTGAGTGATTCCACAAAAGCAAGCGAGCTGATCTCTACCTTTGAGGAGAAGCAGCAGTTGGCAAGCCTTGTAACTGAAAACCTGTTGGAGCAGGAAAATACGGGGATTCAGGTTTATATAGGAAATGAGAGTCCGATCCAGACAATGCGGGACTGCAGTGTTGTGACAGCAACCTATGAGTTAGGTGAGGGAGTGCGCGGAACGATTGGAATTGTAGGTCCTAAGCGGATGGATTACGAGAAGGTGATGGATAATTTAAAGATTCTGAAAAATTCACTGGATGGAATTTTAGACAGAAAGAACGGACAGACATAAGGAAGGTTCGTATGGAGGAAGATTATGTCAGAGAAGCAGGAAGAAATTTTAGAAGAAGCATTAGAGCAGGAAGTGGCGGCAGAGGGCGAGGAAGCTTTGGAGGAACAGCCGGCGGAGGAGACTGCGGAGGAAGCCGTTTGCAGTGAGGGCACAGAGGACGCGAAGGCGGAGGAAACCGAGGAGACGGATAAATCCAAAGACACACAGGGCGATGCGAAAAAAGGCTTCTTTAAAAAGAAGAAGGATAAAAAAGACGAGCAGATCGAGGAGCTGAGCGATAAGCTGAAGCGTCAGATGGCAGAGTTTGAAAACTTCCGTAAGCGTACCGAAAAGGAAAAGACACAGATGTACGATATGGGAGCAAAGTGTATCATTGAGAAGATTTTGCCGGTCATTGATAATTTTGAGCGAGGCTTTACGATGGTTGATGAGGAGGATAAAGAAGATTCGTTTGTTGTCGGCATGGATAAGGTTTATAAGCAGATGCTCACGGAATTGGAGGCGATTGGTGTTAAGCCGATTGAAGCTGTCGGAGTCGAATTTAACCCTGATTTTCACAATGCAGTCATGCAGGTGGAAAGCGATGAGTATGAATCCGGCGTGGTAGCACAGGAGATGCTTAAGGGCTATACCTACAAGGACGCGGTTGTGCGTCATAGTATGGTGGCGGTTGTGCCGTAGCCTTTTGCATAAAGCAAGGTAATTACTTTCATCTTAGCGGATAGTTTCGCTGGTGAAGCTATTTCTTATTCATAAGATTCTTTTTATTATTTTAGGAGGAAAATATCATGGGAAAAATCATAGGCATCGATTTAGGAACAACAAATAGCTGCGTAGCGGTTATGGAGGGCGGAAAGCCAACCGTTATCGCGAATCAGGAAGGCGCAAGAACGACCCCATCCATTGTGGCATTTACAAAGAACGGTGAGAGATTGGTCGGAGAGCCGGCAAAGCGTCAGGCGGTTACCAATGCAGAGAAAACGATTTCTTCGATCAAGAGACATATGGGAACCGATTATAAGGTAGCAATCGACGACAAGCAGTATTCTCCGCAGCAGATTTCTGCAATGGTGCTCCAGAAGCTTAAGGCGGATGCGGAAGGGTATCTGGGAGAGAAGGTAACTGAGGCGGTTATTACCGTTCCGGCATACTTCAACGACGCACAGCGTCAGGCAACCAAGGACGCGGGCAAGATCGCAGGTCTTGATGTAAAGCGTATCATCAATGAGCCGACAGCCGCAGCGTTAGCGTATGGTCTTGATAATGAGAAGGAGCAGAAGATCATGGTATACGACTTAGGCGGCGGTACCTTTGATGTTTCTATCATTGAGATCGCAGACGGCGTTATCGCAGTGCTTGCGACAAATGGTGATACACGCCTTGGCGGTGATGACTTTGATAACAAGATCACACAGTGGATGATCGATGAGTTTAAAAAGGCAGAGGGCGTTGACTTATCAAATGATAAGATGGCGCTTCAGAGATTAAAGGAGGCAGCAGAGAAGGCGAAGAAGGAGCTTTCCTCCGCAACTACGACAAATATTAACCTTCCGTTCATTACAGCAACGGCAGAGGGACCGAAGCATTTTGACATGAATCTTACCAGAGCAAAATTTGATGAGCTGACACATGATCTGGTAGAGCGGACAGCGATTCCGGTACAGAACGCAATGCGCGATGCAGGATTGACAAACGCAGACATCGGTCAGGTGCTCTTAGTCGGTGGCTCTACGCGTATTCCGGCAGTACAGGATAAGGTAAGACAGTTGACAGGCAAGGAGCCGAGTAAATCTTTAAATCCTGACGAGTGTGTAGCGATCGGCGCTTCCATTCAGGGCGGTAAGCTTGCAGGAGACGCCGGTGCAGGTGAGATTCTTCTTTTGGATGTTACACCGCTTTCACTTTCCATCGAGACAATGGGAGGCGTTGCTACAAGACTGATCGAGAGAAATACGACAATTCCGACAAAGAAAAGCCAGATTTTCTCAACGGCTGCTGATAACCAGACCTCCGTTGACATCAACGTTGTACAGGGTGAGAGACAGTTCGCAAGAGATAATAAGTCACTCGGACAGTTCCGTCTGGACGGTATTCCGCCAGCACGCCGCGGTGTTCCGCAGATCGAGGTTACGTTTGATATTGATGCAAACGGTATTGTAAATGTTTCTGCAAAGGATCTTGGAACAGGCAAGGAGCAGCACATCACGATCACAGCCGGCTCGAATATGTCAGAGGATGAGATCAACAAGGCTGTCAGAGAGGCGGCAGAGTACGAGGCACAGGATAAGAAACGGAAAGAGGCGATCGATGCGAGAAATGACGCAGACGGATTCGTATTCCAGACACAGCAGGCGCTTGATCAGGTAGGTGCGAATATCGACGCGGCTGACAAGTCGGAGGTTGAGAGTGATCTAAACGCTGTGAAGTCCTTCCTTGAGGCACATCAGAATGCTGAGGAGATGACAGAGGCAGATGTGGCAGAGCTGAAATCCTTGCAGGAGAAGCTGACACAGAGTGCACAGAAGGTGTTTGCGAAGATGTATGAGCAGACACAGGGCGCACAGGCAGGAGCTGGTCCTGATATGGGAGCACAGACAGGAAATGCTGCGGATGACGTTGTGGATGCAGATTTTAAAGAGGTATAAATGTTTTGGCGGTACGGGGTTTTCGGGTTGCTTTATCTGAAAGCCCCGTGCGCACGCCGAAAACTGCAAAGAAGCAGACTGAGGTCTCTCTCATAAAGGACGAGAGGGCTGTGCAGAATATGCAAAAAAGATGTGATACATGAGAGTTTGGAAATGAGGAATCGTTATGGCAGACAAGAGAGATTATTATGAGGTCTTAGGCGTCAGTAAAGGTGCGTCTGATGCGGACATCAAAAAAGCGTTCCGCGTCCTTGCCAAGAAATATCATCCCGATATGCATCCCGATGATAAGGAATGCGAAGAAAAGTTTAAGGAAGCACAGGAGGCCTATGCGGTTTTAAGCGATCCGGATAAGCGCAAACAGTACGATCAGTTCGGTCACGCTGCATTTGACGGCACGGGCGGAGGCGGCGGAGGCTTTGACTTTTCCGGTATGGACATGGGCGACATATTCGGCGATATATTCGGTGATTTCTTCGGCGGAGGAAGCAGACGCAGAAATGACGGTCCGATGAAGGGCGCAAATGTCAGAACAAGTGTAAGAATTACCTTTGAGGAGGCTGTTTTTGGCTGCGAGAAGGAAATTGAAGTCGTATTAAAGGATGAATGTAAGACATGCCACGGAACGGGAGCAAAGCCGGGAACGACGCCGGAGACGTGCGGCAAGTGCGGCGGCAAGGGAAAGGTTGTCTATACGCAGCAGTCGTTTTTCGGACCGGTACAGAATGTACAGACCTGTCCGGAATGCCGCGGTTCGGGCAAGATCGTTCGTGAAAAATGCTCCGATTGCCGTGGAACAGGTTATATTGCGAGCAGAAAGAAAATTCAGGTCTCGATTCCGGCAGGAATTGACAATGGGCAGAGCATCCGTATCCGGGATAAGGGCGAGCCGGGAGTGAACGGCGGACCGAGAGGGGACCTTCTGGTAGAGGTGTCGGTATCCAGGCATGCGTATCTGCAGCGGCAGGATCGTGATATTTATTCCACCGCAGAGATTTCCTATGCGCAGGCGGCGCTTGGCGGTGAGATCCGTATTGCGACCGTGGACGGAGACGTTCTCTATGAGGTGAAGCCCGGCACAAAGACGCATACGACCATCCGTCTGAAAGGAAAGGGCGTACCGACGTTACAGAGCAAGGGAACGGTGCGCGGCGATCATATGGTAACGCTGATCATTAAGACACCGACAAATCTGAACGCAGAGGCAAAGGAGCTGCTGCGTAAGTTTGATGAGCTGACGGGAAATTCCCTGCATAAGGGAGGCAGTGAGCGGGCGTCGACCGGTACGGAGAAGCCAAAGAAAAGAAAGGGATTCATGGATAAATTAAAAGAATCTCTCGATGATATATAAGAACGTGTATGCTGCTCAATGAGACGCAAAAGAAACGGAGCTGCTGCAAAGACAGAGAGATCATCTGCTTTGCAGCGGCTCCGTTTTATTGACATCAGAATGGCTCGCCAAGCGTGCCGCAAGTTGTTGCGTGAGAGGCGATCACGTTCCCTATCAAGCAAAGCCGTCCGTGGGATCACACTGTGGTGATGCAGAATAGCACCCTGCAAAAGCAGGGCATCTACACTGGATAATTTAAGTGCGCGTCATCAATGACGTAAAGGGTATTTTTCAGGTAGCGCGCGGCAAGATAATTTGCCATGCCAAGATTCATATCGAGGTAATTGCCGCAGTCCTTTGCGGACGCGCCGGGCACATCTCCTTTAAAATCCCGGATAAACTCAAACATTTCCGTGATGAGCGGAACGATGCTGCGGGAATCATGATCTCCTGCAAGAAGCAGATAAAAGCCTGTGCGGCAGCCCATCGGTCCAAAGTAGATGGTCCGATCACAAAATTCCTTATGATTGCGGAGAAAGGTAGCGCCAAGATGCTCGATCGTATGCAGCTCTGCGGTATTCATGACCGGTTCTTCGTTCGGAGAGGTCATACGCAGATCAAAAGTCGTGATCACCTCTGAGCCGATAGGATCCTTGCGTGAAACATAAATGCCCGGCTGCAGCCGGATATGGTCTATGGTAAAGCTTGCAATTTTTTCCATTGGAAAACCTCCTGTGTAACCTGATATTTTGCGTTTGTATACGCTGTTGCTATGAAAACCTTAAAACAGAATGCGCCGTTCGTCAAGAGAAACTTGACAGCCGAGTGCACAAAAACGTATAGTAGGAGGGAGAAAAACGAAAGAAATGGTGAAATGTGTGATGAAAAAATATGATTTTACAAGGCAGCCCTCGATTCTGATTCAGGGGGCGATGGAGACGGAGACTGCATATCTGATCAGCCGTCTTGCAGATGCATCGTGTGTCAATGTGGGGAATTGGACGTTTTATACAGGCTTTCTCGGAAGTCAAAACGAGCCGGTGATCATTTCCCGCACCTATCAGGGGGAGGTCAACGCATCGGCGGCAACCGTGTTGGGGATTACCTCCTTTGCGCCAAAGGCAGTGATCAACCAGGGAATCGCAGGCGGTCATGATAAAAAGCTTCATGTGGGAGACCTTGTGATCGGGGAGCGGGTTGTTCCGATGGGAGCAGTGATGCAGAAGTTTTTGGCGGAGGGAGAAGGAATCTCGCCGCTCGCATTTGAACCGCTTGCGCTGGAGATTTACGATAAAAAAGAAAAATGCACGAAGAAGGTGCTTGACTTTTTGTGTGATGAGGAGTTGGTTGCAAGAGCGTGCCGTGTGAAAACACCGCTTAAGGTTTCGCGCGGTGTGCTGGGCTCTGCGGATGAGTGGAATAATCAGATTGACTGGATCGCGGTTATGCGGGAACGCTATCAGACGGCTGCGGAGGATATGGAGTCGGCTGCGGCAGCACAGCTTTGCAGATCTTTTGGTATTCCGTTTATCGGGATTCGGATGATTTCCAATTCGATCGTCAACGGGGAGGCGTTTGATGAGTCGATGGCGCTTGCGGAACAAAAATTTATCGAAGCGTACATAGAGGAGCTTTGCGGCTTTTAGGCTGGGGGGAGGAGAAGGGTGAGAGAAAACAGCAGAGTATGGGGGAGCATTTGCCTAAGGGGAACGGCAGCTATTTTATGGGGGATTTTTATTTTGATGCTGTTTCGCTCCGTCAGTTTGTCGGCTGCGGAGGACACAGACCAGGCGCGCAAGGTGCGGATCGGCTATATCGGCTATGACGGTTTTATCGGCATGACGAAGGATGGCTTATACGAGGGCTACGGCGTAGAGTATCTCAATGAGATTGCCTCTTATACAGGCTGGGAATATGAATATATCTTTGGCACATGGGACAGCCATATGCAGGCGCTGAAGGAGGGGCGGATCGATTTTCTCTGCCATGCGCAGCGGACACCGGAGAGAGAGCGGGAATATTTATTTTCCAAGTATTCGATCGGAGCGGAGTCGAGCGTACTTTATGCCAGAGAGGATGATGAACGTTATTACTACAATGATTTTGAAGCATTTGACGGAATGCGGATCGCTGTACTGGAGGACAGCTATCAGAATACCGAGTTTTTGGAATTTGCACAGAAGAAGGGGCTTGATTTTACGTTCGTAGAGCATAGAACGTCGGCGGACTGCTTTTGGGCATTGGATCAAGGCGAGGTGGATGCCGTTGCGATGGGAAGCCTTGCATTAAAAACCGGGTATAAGGTGATCTGCCGTTTTGGTTCGGCTCCGTTTTATTTTATGACGGGAAAGGAAAATCAGGAGCTGATCGATCAGCTTGATGACGCGCTGGGACAGATTACGGCGTCGGGCTCCTCCTTTGAGGATGAGCTGTACCAGAAATATTATAAGGAGGGAGCGGGGGAGCAGTCCGTGATCTTGACACGGGAGCAGTCTGCCTTTATCGAGCAGTCAGACACGATGCAGATTGCGCTCCTGCCCTCCAGAAAACCGTTCTCCTATTTGGATGAAAATGGAGAGATTGCAGGGATCACGGTCGATACGCTCAATCTGATCGCAGAGCGCAGCGGCTTTACCTTTTCCTATACTATGATTCCGGAGGGGGAGCATGTTGCAGACTATCTCGTTCACAATCCCGATGTGTTTGTTGCGGGTGTCATGGTAAAGAACCCGGAGTTTCACGGTGATTACTTTGTTGTATCAGACGCCCTTTATATGGATGATGTAGCGCTTGCCTGCTTAAGCGGCAGCGAATATGATATGAATGCAAAGGAGGGCAGCTACCGCTTGGTGATCCCGGCAAGCTATGTGGCGCTTAACAATTATATCGAAAAGAACTATCCGCAGTTTGAGGTCATCGGGTGCAGCCGCACAGAGGATTGTCTGCAGATGGTATTAGATGGGGAGGCTGATTTTGTAGCGCAGAATGTCAATGTGTTAAAGCCTTATCTGGCAAATCCCCGTTATGAGGGAATGGCGGTGCTCCCTACTTTTTTTATGGAGGAGGAGACCGGAATCGTTACGACACATTCCAAAGAGCATGAGATTGTGATCGGGATTTTTAATCGCTGCCTTGAGACTATGACACAAAAGGAGAAGGCGCAGTTTGCAATCAATCATACGGTGGGAAATGCTTACCAGATGACATGGAGAGATGTGCTTTATAAATTCCGTTATTCCTTTTTTACGATTTTTCTTTTGGTGCTGCTGGTTTTTGCACTGATGGGAGCGTTTATCATCTCGCGAAGAAAGAGCTACCGCAGATTAGAGGAAAAAAATATACAGCTTGGCGAAGCGGTGGCACAGGCAAATGACGCGAATCAGGCGAAGGGCAGATTTCTTGCAAGTATGAGCCATGAGATCAGAACACCGATGAATGCGATCGTCGGTTTGACAGAGCTGGCGAAGCATCATAGCGAAGAACCGGTGCAGTTGCGTGAATATCTGGAAAAGATCGAGACATCGTCGCAGGTGCTGCTTGGGATCATCAATGATGTGCTGGATATGTCAGCGATTGAGAGCAATAAATTAAAAATTGCAAAAAAGCCGTTTTTACTGCATGAAATGCTTAAGTCTATCAGTGATGTTTACGGTACGCAGTGCCGTCAGAAGGGAATTTGGTTTGAGCTGGACACGGAGGGAATTATCCATGACTGTCTGCTCGGAGACAGGCTGCGCTTAAATCAGGTGCTGTTCAACCTGATTTCCAATGCATGTAAGTTTACTGCTGAGGGAGGGAAAGTCATCGTAAAGGTGCAGGAGCTTCCGGGGCAGGGGGAGAAGATTTATTATAAATTTACTGTGACAGATACCGGAGAGGGCATGTCAAAGGAGATGCTTGGCAGATTATTCCGTCCGTTCGAGCAGGAGCTTCCCGATACCGCGCAGCGGCACGGCGGCAGCGGACTGGGACTTTCGATCACACAGAATCTTGTAAACTTAATGGGCGGGAATATTACCTGTCAGTCAGAGAAGGGAAAGGGGACAAGATTTACGGTTTCGATCCCGTTTGTGCCAAAGGAGACTCCGGCGGGCGACGAGCGTACGGCGCCGGCGGAGCAGGAGGCGGATGAGTCCTATGATTTTGCCGGGCAGCGCGTGCTTTTGGCAGAGGATACGCAGATCAACGCAGAGATTGCCACAGAGCTGCTGGGGCTGGTGCATTTAAACGTTGACCATGTGTGGAACGGAAAGGAAGCGGTAGAACGGTTTATGGAGGAAGCGCCGGGAACGTATCTGGCAATTTTAATGGATGTGCAGATGCCTGTTATGAATGGGTATGAGGCGGCGCAGGAGATTCGTGCCCTAGGGCGTGAGGATGCGGCGAAAATACCGATTTTTGCAATGACGGCAAATGCATTTACGGAGGACGTCAGTGAGGCGTTAAATGCGGGGATGAACGGTCACATTGCAAAACCGGTCGATACGCAGGTGCTTTATCGCACGTTAAGAAAGGCTGCGGAGGAGAAATCATGAGGGAGACGATCATTACATATTCGGGAGTACAATTTTCGCCGGTTTTGCCTGTGGAGGAGGCGATACGGATCGAGGACATTGCGCATGCGCTGTCTCTTATGACGCGGGCAAACGGACATTATCCGCAGTTTTATTCGGTAGGTCAGCATTGTCTGGACTGCGCCCTTGTGGCGAACGAGGAGGGGCGCAGCATCAGAGAACAGCTTGCCTGTCTGCTCCATGACGCAAGCGAGGCGTATTTGTCGGATATTACAAGACCGGTTAAGGCGGAATTGGAGGAATATCAGCGTATCGAGAAGCGGCTGCAGGAAATGATCTATCAGAAATATCTGCATGGGGAATTGACGGTAGAGGAACGACAGACGGTCAAATGGATTGACGACGCCTGCCTGTATCATGAGTTTTTACATTTCAAGGGAGTGGCGCTGTTTGCCAAAGAGCCGCAGCTTGCGGCGCGTCCGCAATACAGACCGTGTTCCTTTGGGGAGACGGAGGCAGCGTTTTTACGCCTCTTTCATGAGCTGTCTAATAGTTGCTTAAGATGAGGCGTCTCTTAAACGGCGCCTCAAGCTGGTCGATGGTCCGCCTTGCCTGTCCGTAACGGTTGCGGTTGGTGCGGATAATAAACATCTGCTCTGCGCCCCGGTATTTCTCGCGCAGAAAGAACGGAATCTTGATCCAGTTTCTGGTAAACGGAATCTGGTTTTCAATCAAAAGCTGGGCGGCGTGATTGCTGATGCGTTCATTGGTCGTCCGGCACAATTCTATGTCCTTGTCAAGCTTTTTCATATTGCCTAAAATCTTTGGTGCCATATGCGGATTCTCCTGTTGTCAAATAATTTTAATGTGGATCTGTTTGCCGAGACTGTCTGCCATTTTTATCAGAAAGTCAAGACTCTGATTATATTTCCCACTCTCAAAGCGGGAGATGTTTGATTTTTTTGTGCCGACGCGGGCGGCGAGAGTCTCCTGTGTGACATCTTGCTCCTTGCGGGCGTTCTTTAGCTGCTCGACGACTTCATAGCGAGGGAGCAGCCGCTTTTCATCTTCGTTCATAGCTTCCTCAATAAAATGCAGTGTTAGCGTTTCTCTGCCTAAAAAGTTATCATATATGATAACTAATGTCAAGGAAAAGTGTTTGATTTTCACTTGATAAATTTGGGGAGGGTGATATAATAGAAAGGATAAATAATTCATGATTTGCAGAGGATAAAGTAAGAGAGGGAGGATCTGATGTTTCATTTTACCGATGATTTGCTGATTGGCATTGAAGAAATTGACAACGAGCACCGGCATCTTTTTGATATGCTTGAGGAGCTTAGAGGATTATTAGAGGATGAGTATTTTGCAGATAAATACGATCAGATTAAAAAACTGATCGAGGAACTGGCGGAGTATGCAGACGCCCATCTGGCACACGAGGAGGCGTACATGGAGAGGATCAGAGATCCGGAGCTGATCAGTCAGCGTGCGCAGCATGAGAACTTCCGCAATAAGATCCAGGATTTTATGTTCCGCGACATAAGCAGTGAGGAGATGCAGCAGGAGGCGCTCGCAGAGCTTCAGGAATATACGACAAGATGGCTGTATCATCATATTTTGGGAAGCGATATGATGATCGGAAAGAATAAGCCCCTGGAGGAGTGGATGGTGCTTGAGAATCCGTGTGAGTTTTCCGACAGCTATCGCACAGGGATCACATTGATCGACGAGGAGCATCAGGTGCTTTTTGACATCATCGGCGATATTGACAGGATCGTAAAATCATATTCCGTCTCCGATCAGTATGACGAGCTGCAGACGATTTTCGCACGATTGATCGATTATACGAGCGAGCATTTTGCAGACGAGGAAGAATATATGGAGAGTATCGCCTATGAGGGTCTTGCCGACGAGAGACGTGCGCATGAGGGTTTTGTGAATAAGCTGAAATCAATACAGGCAAATCCCGATAAGATTGACGGCAATCCGCAGGAGTATGTGAGCCGTCTCGTTGAGTTTTTGCTGCGGTGGCTTGTGACACACATTCTCTATCTGGATAAGAAGATTCCAAAGGTTGCAGAGGCTGACCGGAAATAGTAAAAAGAGTTCGCACCCGTAGGGGTGCGAACTCTTTTCGATTTATATAGGAAACGAAGTTTCCTATCAAGCAAAATTCTTTGTCGCCTCAGGTATCGGTAGTAACTGTCGCTTCAAGAATCTTATGGTTTTTGACGGTATGTACATGAATACTCATGCCGTATGCATCACAGTGAAACTGACTGTCATCCTTTGGGATTTTGCCAAGAATATGATAGATCAGCCCGTTAAAGGTATCAAAATCATCCTCCGGTATCGCAACCTGTAGCTCCTTTCGGATGTCAGAGACGTCCGTGTCCCCGCGGATAGACCAGACGCTCTCCCCGATACGTTTTATTTTTTCCTCTCCGGCTTCATCTTCTTCATAGATTTCTCCTACCAATTCTTCGACAAGGTCGTGCATCGTTATGATGCCGGACATTTCTCCGTATTCATTTAGCAGAATGGAAAAATAATTTCTCGTATGTTTCATTTCATGGAACAGCTTGGCTGCCTTTATCGTTTCCGGTACGAAAAACGCCGGCTTTACCGCCTTCTCTAAGATTGAAGTCTTATCGCGTTCTGCCAGACGGAAATATTCCCTAACATCAAGCAAACCAATGATATTTTCCTTAGATTGCTGATAGACGGGGTAGCAGCTATAGCGGTTGGAAAGAATCACATCGTGCCACTTGGCAGGCGTCTCATCGGCATTTAAAAGTACAACATCAAGACGATGCGTACAGATCTGTTCCGCGGTCACGTCGTGAAAATCAAAGACATTCTGGATCAATTCATTTTCCTGCGTGTCGATAATGCCATGCTCGTTTCCCTCGGTGAGAATCATCTGAATTTCCTCTTTCGTGAGCTTTGCGGCGTCCTCTGTGGGATGAATGCCGAGCACACGCAAAAGAAGATTGGACGAGAACGTCAGCAGCGTTACGAGAGGTGAAAAAATCTGGGAGATGCCATATAACGTCGGTGCAAGCCCAAGCGCGAGTTGCTCCGAATATTTCATGGCGATGCGTTTTGGAACGAGCTCGCCGAGTACAATACTTATGTAGGCTAATAACAGGGTTACGGCAAGTACGGCGGCAGAGTGCAGGGTACTCGCAGGAACCGGTACGCCAAGCGCCAGAAGGGCATCGACCAGTGGACCGGAAAAATTATCTGCGGCAAACGCGCTGTTTAAAAATCCGGAAAGCGTGATTGCAACCTGTATGGTTGCCAGAAAGCGCGAGGGCTCGCTGACAAGCGATTGTAGCTTTTTCGCTTTTTTGCCGCCTTGCTCCGCCAGATATTTCAGACGGCTTTCCTTCATGGAAATCACAGCGATTTCCGCGCTTGCAAAAACGGCGTTTAAAAATGTAAAAACAAAAATTAAAATAATGGAACTTAACATAAAAACCTCTTTCTCTCTTGCAAAAAATAGTAAAGACACAAAAAGGCACAGCCAGAAAACGATCGATCGTTCCCGACTATGCCCTTATCTATTCATAATGCAGCTGCATAAGAAAATTCTTTATAATAGTATGCGTTTCATCCACATCATCTTCCATGCAATGATCACATCCTTTCTACAAAAGCTATGAGTCAGCGCTGCATTTGCGCAGATCTTGACAATAAAATACGAAAAAAGCTCTTTCTGCAATCGAAAGAGCAAAATGCCGGCAATGGGACTTGAACCCATACGTGGTTGCCCACAACAGATTTTGAGTCTGCCTCGTCTGCCATTCCGACACGCC
>Garnier_p1__coassemble_203_pt1 | contig 75770 bp, 74 predicted proteins | sample Garnier_p1__metabat2_high_PE_021 | metagenome-assembled genome bin Garnier_p1 | reverse complement strand
ATGTCACGGTCCCGTCCGGCGCAGCAGTCTTTATCGCCAGCCGCCCGCCATCCTCAATGTCCGTAAAATAACCGGCAGCCACCGCCGTTCCGTCCGGCGCGATCGCAGCCCCGCACAGCCATGAGGTGTTTAGCGGAGCTGACAGCTCTATCGTCTCAAAGCTTTCCCCCGCATCCTTTGACAAAAACAAAAATCCCTTGTTTGTCAGAATCTCAATGCTTCCGTCCGCAAGCTTTCCCATCGCATGAATATCCACATACTCCTGCGGCAGTGTAAGCTCCGATTCCATAAAGCGGCCCTTTGCACCGCTCCCCTGCTCTGCCTGCTCTCCCGGTGCCTCCGTTCCCGTATGCTCCAATGTCTGGGTTTTATTTCCGCAGCCCGCCAGCATCCCGGCAATACAGCAGAATGCAAGCGCCGTGCGCAAGATCCGTTTGAATTTCATTGGTATTCCCTCCTTTTCTGCTTCCAGAATACCAAAAGTTCCTTTAAGCTTTCTTTAAAAGAGCCTTTAATTTTCTTCCTGTTTTAAAGACTTTTTAAAGACAGTTATGATAAAATAAGAAAACAACGGTACAAGAGGATGACTGACTATGAAAATACTGCTGATCGAGGATGATAAGAACCTCTGCGACATCTTAAAATTTCAATTAAATCAGGAAATGCACGATGTGGACATCTGCCATGACGGCAGGGACGGACTGGATCTGTTTTTGCAGGACGCGTACGATCTGGTGCTGCTCGACCGAATGCTTCCGACAATGAACGGGCTTCTCGTCTTAAAAAAAGCGCGGGCGCAGGGTGTTCACACACCTGTCATTCTGATCACCGCGCTCGGCGAGCTTTACGACCGGATCGAGGGCTTGGACACCGGAGCGGACGATTATCTCGTCAAACCGTTTGCCTTTGAGGAGCTTTCCGCCCGCATCCGCTCCCTGGGCAGACGCACCGGAAGATATGAAGAAAATGATCTGCTCTGCTTCGGCGACCTCTGCTACGACGCGACGCTGCGGTCACTGCGCGGTCCCTTGGGAAGCATCCGCTTATCCGGCAAGGAGGGACGGCTGCTTGAGGTCTTGCTGCGTGACGCCGGTACACCGCTGCGCCGCATGGTCATTCTCTCCCGCGTATGGGGCGCGGATGCCCCCGTCGAGGAGGGCAATCTCGACACCTATATCCATTTCTTAAGAAAGCGGCTCTCTCATGTGGGCAGCACAGTCTCCATCGCAACGATGCGCGGGATCGGCTACCTGATGAAGGAAACGACAGAGGAGTAATCTATGTTCCGAAAGCTTCACACACAAATGACCTTATTTTTTACGCTCGTCATCAGCTTCTCCATTTTGCTTCTCGTCTCGCTTTGTCTCTTTATCTCCGAGAGCAGCTTAAAGGAAAACGCGTCAGCTTCTTTTTTAAAGGAGCTAAATACCATGATCATCCATTTACAGAGCCAGTCCGCCATTTCCCTGCAATGGCAGACGCAGCTTCAGGCGGACAGTCATTTTCTGATTTATTTCTATGACAACGGAAAGCCGCTCTACACACAGCGTTTTTTCTCGGATGACGCATTAGACGCCCGCATGGAGGAGGTTCGCCTGTATGCCGAGGAGGTTCGGCATTTACGGCTCGACCATGCTTCCTCCTCGCTTTTGCCCGTGCACTGCGAGTTTTCTTATTCCGACGGTTCGGGCGATTATTATGCGTCAGTCGGAACGATCCCAAAAAACGGGGGGACGCTCGGCTTTACCCTTCTGTTTCCACTGACAACTCTTTCGGAGCAGATCATCAGACAACGTCTGCTGTTTGTCTCCTTAAGCGTTGCTGCCATCGCCTTCCTGTTTGTGTTCTGCCGCTATTTCACCGGACGGATGCTGCTTCCGGCAGAGGAAAGCCATCGGAAACAGATTGATTTCGTCTCCGCCGCTTCCCACGAGCTGCGCGCGCCGCTCGCAGTCATTCTGTCCGGCACGGAGGCGCTCACAAAGGTTTCCTCAAAGGAGGAGCACGCGCATTTTCTTGCGCTGATACAGCAGGAGCTTCTTCGGATGCAGCACCTTGTGAGCGATCTGCTGCTTCTCGCACGCTCAGATGCAAACCGTCTGCCCATGCACCGGCAGGTTTTTCAGCCGGACCTGCTCTTACTTGACGTCTACGAGCAGTTTTCGCCGCTTGCACACAAAAAAGGTCTGTTTCTTCAGCTTGATCTGCCAAAGGAACAGCCCCCCTCGTGTCTGTGTGACCCGGAACGGCTCACACAGCTATTTACTATTTTATTGGACAACGCACTCTCCTATACGCCTTCCGGCGGCAGCGTCACGCTGTCTCTGTCCGTGTCGGACATTCCGGCACGCTCCTTATTCCGGCGGAAGGAGCTCTGCTTTTGTGTCTCCGACACTGGACCGGGTATCCCCGACGACTGCAAGGAGCGTATCTTTGAGCGTTTCTATCGCGCAGACACCGCACATTCCGACAAGCAGCATTTCGGTCTTGGGCTCTGCCTTGCGAAAGAGATTGCAGACGCGCATCATGGAAAGCTGCAGGTTTCGGACAGCCCCTCCGGGGGCGCGTGCTTTTCATTTCGCCTGTATGTATAAACAACGAGTGACACGCTTCGCGTGACACTCTTATGTCAAACAACGAACGACACGCTCCCCGTGACACTCTTATGTCAAACAACGAGCGACACGCTCCACGTGACACCCTTATGTCAAACAACGAGCAACACGCTTCGCGTGACACCCTTATGTCAAACAACGAGCGACACGCTCCCCGTGACACTCTTATGTCAACAAAAGATTGATACACACAAAATATATTGATACCATATACGACACCACATATAATGTGATCAGGAGGCATAAAAATGTCCAACTGGGAAAACTGATCGCACGCATATGCAATTTGTCGAAAGACCTTCGGTTTGATGAATTGCGAAAAATATTGGAAAGCTGCAAATATGAAATGAACGCTCCTAGAAGCGGAGACAGCCATTATACCTTTCTGAAACAAGGTTGTATGCCAATTACAGTGCCAAAGCATGGGACGGGCAGTCTGGAGGATTCTTCCGGTCAGTTCAAGCTTTGATTTCCCCGCAGCCTGCACAGGGCATTGGCAGAACACTCACAAAGGGAAGGAAGCAGCATGAACCAATATTGTGTATACCTTCTTTCCAGAAACGATGCAATGTATACGAAATAAAAGCTCCCGGCGGCAGGAATCTCTCCCACACCGCCGGGTTTTTCATGTCATGACTTTCTGTTATTTCTCTCTCATCAGCACCAGATTCTGCGCTTAACAACTCCTCACAGCGCCGACACTGTTACCCTCGTACATACCCGCTCCAAAAGCTCGCGATCATGGCTGATCACAACAAGCCCGATTTCACGGGATCTTGCTTCTTCTAACAAAAAATGCCAAATCTGGCTCTGCGTGATCAAATCCAGCATTGTGCTGATCTCATCGGCAACCAGAAAACGCGTACCCGCACCGAGCGCCCTTGCAATACAAAAGCGCTGAAGCTCTCCGCCGGAGAGCTCTCCGGGATAACGCCCCAGCCAATCCGCCTCGATTCCCAGCTCTCTTACAATCCTCTCCTCAATCTGATTTCCCTCTGCCAGTATCCTGTGCATTTTCATACGCGGGTTTACCGCCTGTTCGGGATGCTGCCAGATCATCTGCACCGGACAGCAGCCCTTTGCGGGAAGCGGCTGTCCGTCCAGCAAAATCTGCCCCGCAGACGGTTTACGATACCCCGCCAAAAGCTGACCAAACGTCGTCTTTCCCCTTCCGCTTTGCGCAAAAATTCCCACACGCTCATGGCTCTCTACCATAAAATCCACGCGCTCAAGCACATTCTGCTTTGCTCCGGGATAACGATAGGTAATCTGCTTTGCCTCTAACCTCATAGCTCACTCCATTCCAAGGCGTCCCAACAAACCTCTCTTTCGCAAATAACTGCTTCCATCCTACGCTTCCTGCAAACCGGTCTTTTCATAGCGCACGCACCGCACAAAGCCGCCGTGTACGGCAGTCATCAGCAGCTCCCCCTCGCACAGCCCATCAGCCTGCGGACAGCGCGGCGAAAAAGGACAGCCCTTTGTCATATCCCTGGCATACGGCTGCGTGCCGGGCAGCGCCTCAAACCCATGCTCCGGCAGCGCACGATAAAGCGCCCTTGTATAGGGATGGCGGAGCAAACTCTCATCCTTAAAATCCTCTGCCCTCGCTGCCTCGACCGTTGTCCCCGCATAAAACACAAGCACCCGGTCTGCCACAGTCAGCGCAAGCTTTAAATCATGCGTGATCAAAAGGACGCCGTTTCCCTCATCCGCAAAGCTGCGAAAATCTTCCATCGCCTTTGCGGCAAGCGAAAAATCCATGCCGGTCGTCGGTTCATCTGCGATGATCAGCTTCGGCTCACTCATCAGCGCTGTCATTAACAGCACCCGCCGCGCCATACCTCCCGAAAGTTCAAACGGATACTGCTGCTCTACCGCTTTTTCCAGACCATACCTTTCAAACAGCCTTTGCATTTTCTCTCGCGCCGCCGCATCCCGCCTGCCATTTAATATTTGCCTTCCGGTTTTCATCAGCGGATCGAGATAGGAAACGCCCTGCGGGACAAGCGCAAGCTCCCTTCCCCGCAGTCTCTCTATATCCTTTTGAGACAGCCGCGTCCCCCGATAAAAAATATCACCGGACACCTCCGCGTTTTGGGGAAGAAGCCCAAAGACGGCGTGCGCCAGCAGACTTTTTCCCGAACCGCTGCTGCCGACAACGGCAACCACCTCTCCCTGCCGCACCTCCCCGCACAAATCCGAGATAACGGAAAGCTTTCTTTTTCTTGTCGAACCCGCCTCATATTGCGTAAAGGAAATCGTCAGCTTTTCAAACCGAAGTATTTCCTCCTGCTGTTGCCTTTGTGCCATACCGCTCTCCCCCTGCCCCTTTCTCAACCTTTTTGTTACTCCTGCGCGCCTGTGGGACTAAGCAGCGTGCGCACTCCGCTTCCGATGCGGTCAAACAAGACCACAACGAGTACAAGCGACAATCCCGAAAAAAGCGCCAGCCACCATTTCCCCGTGCTCAGATACGCCATACTTTCCGATAAGATCATCCCGATCGCCGGCTTTTCCGGCGATAGTCCAAAACCGAGAAACGTCACGCTCGCCTCATGTAAGATCGCATGCGGAAACATCACGAGCAATCCAGCGAAAAGCTGCGGTAGTATCTGGGGAAAAATATGCGTCTTGGCAATATACCACGGACTTTTCCCAAGCTGCCTGGCAATGCTAAGATAGACCGACTCCTTCATCTGCAGCATCTCCGCGCGCAGTACACGGCATAGACCCGGCCAATGTGTAAGTGCCACGCCAAGCGTTACGCCCCAAAAGCCCTTTCCAAGCGCATACGATATTAAGATCAGCAGCACAATATGCGGCACGCCGAGCATCAGATCAATCAGCCATGTAACTGCCGTGTCCGCAAACCTTCCAAGCACGACCGCCGCCGTCCCAAGCAAAAGTGCCATAAGCGCACTGACAACGGACGCGAGAATGCCGATAAAAATACTTGTGGATAACCCCTTTAGCGTGCGTGCCAGCATATCGCGCCCCATCCAATCCGTTCCGAAAAGATAGGGTATACACGGTGTAAGATTTTTTCTGGAAAAATCCGTAGCAACGGCGCGCTCTCCAAGCAGCGCCCCCGCGGCTGTAACCATAAACAAAAAAAGCACCGCGCACAGCAGCCAAAAATATGTTTGTCTCCGCATATTTTTTCCGCCTGCCCGCGCATGCTCCTTTTTTCTCTTATCCATGACTTTGCCCCCTCCTTATCCGCGGGTCTACAACACCATACAATAAATTGGCAATGAGATTTCCGCAAAATACAAACAGGGTACTGATCACAGCGATCGCGAGCAGCAGCGCCACATCACTGCCGATTCCCGCATCTACCGCTGCCTGTCCAAGCCCCGGATAGGAAAAGACCTGCTCAACCAGCACCGAGCCGCCAAAAATCTCACTGATCGAGCCGAACTGCAGTGTGATCGCAGGAAGCAGCATGTTGCGCAGCGCATGTCTTTTTACCAGCGTGATGCCTCTTTCCCCACGCGCTCTGGCAAACAGCACATAATCACTCTCCATAATATCGATCATTTTCTCACGCGTATGCAGCGTGATATTCGCAACTCCGGTGAGGCTTAATGACGCAGCCGGAAGGATCAGATGACGCAGCCGATCCAAAATTCCGACGTCTTCTGCCGCCATGCCGATCGGCATATTCATCCCAATCGGCAGCCACCGCAGCCAGACTGCAAAGACCAGCAGCAGCACAAGCGCGATCCAAAATGCCGGCGTACTTGAGAGCAGCAGCGCATAGCCCTTCACCAGCTTATCCTGCCACCGATCCTTATAATATCCCGCTATCATCCCAAGCAAAATGCCAAGCACGCCGGAAAAAATCCATGCCGTTAGCATGAGGAGAAACGAATTTTGAAATTTCTCCCACACAACCTCCGCCACAGGTCTGTTATATTTTAAGGAGATTCCCATATCTCCGCGGAGGAAATCTCCCGCCCAGTTTAAATACCGCTGGGTGGGAGGCACATCCGTTCCCCAATAGGACGCGAACTCTGCCCTTTTCTCCGGCGTCATGCGCATATAACTAAGCGTGCCCACATTTGCCTGTACCGGATCGATCGGAGATACTGAAATCAGTGTAAAGGCAACGATGCTGACTCCAAGCAGCAGCGTCGCCATCTTCACCAGATTCCCAAAAAGAAACTTGATATACCGCATAATATTACTGCCAGCTCCACTCATCCACATTGTTTACGATCGACCAGCCGTGCCCATGCGGATGCAGCTTTTGTTCTGCTACCTTAAGTCCGTCTCTCACAAAATAAAGATGGTCAATGTTCGCAAACCATACCCACAACGCCTCGCCCTTTGGTCCGACCGCCGCCTGTGCCTGCTGCCAGAGCGCATAAGATTCATCCATATCGGTTGCCGCAAGCGCCTCGTCAAATAGGCGGTCTGTCTCCTCATTGGAATAGCCTGTATAATTACATGCACCATTCGTGTGATAAAGCTGATAATTTTCTACCGGAGAATTTGATCCCCAGCCCCAAATGATCGGATCAGAATACATCTTTAGATAAAGCTCGTCCCAATTTCCAAGTCCTTCATATAAAACCTCGATCCCAAGCTTCCTCATCTGATTGGAAAACTCTGCAGTCAGCGCCTGACGTACCGAATCTGTTGACGGATAATAAACCGTAAATGATGCCGCTGTCCCGTTTTTCTCCAGAATACCGTCTCCGTCCGAATCCTTCCAGCCTCCGTCTGCCAAAAGCTGCTTTGCCTTCTGTTCATCGTACGGCGTCTTCATATCCTCACTCGACCATGGCATATTATCCGAAACGCTGTAAGCCACCTGTCCGTAGCCGTTTAGCACATTGTCAATCATCGCCTGACGATCCAGCCCATAGCTCATTGCCTGACGGATTGCCAGATCGCATGTCACGTCATTGCCGCCTTCATACACCATGTCTCCCTCCACGGTCACGGAATTTCCTGACGGCTTGGTCGGAAGCGAGATACCGCGGGAATCCACGGACTTACATGCGAGCAGCTCGTAGCCATCCACCTGCTCCTCGCTGTAGGTGGCAGAGGTATAGGCAATATCAACCTCTCCCGCCTTTGCTGCCGCAAGCGCCGCGTCCTCCTCCATAAACAAAATAATGACCGTTTTGATATTCGGCGCTTTGCCGTAATAATCCGGGTTCGCCTCTAAAATTACCTGCTGCCCCCTGTCCCACTGCTTTAACAGATAGCGTCCCGAACCGATGGGATTCTCTCCATAAGCGCCAGCCTCATAGCAATGCTCCGGCACAATACCGAATACCGCAAGCGTGTACAAAAATGCATTGTACGGTTTCGTCAGATGAAACACAACGGTCTTGTCATCCAGCGCCTCCACGCGCTCCAGCATACTAAGGTCTGCCTCCGAGTTTGCCGAAGCGAGCGCTGTATCAAACGTAAAAGCCACGTCAGCCGCAGTCAGAGGCTCGCCGTCCGAAAACTTTACATCCTCACGGATCGTAAACGTCCAGGTCAGCCCGTCCTCGCTGACCTGATAATCCGTCGCAAGATCGTTCTCAAACTCCATATCCGCAGTCGTGCGCAGAAGCGTTGACTGAATCAACGGCTCATGGCAATGCTCCCCGCAGCCCCAATTCACACACGGATCAAAGCCTGCCGCAGGCTCGGAGGTCGTCCCCATAGCCACGATCACCGTGTCCCTTTCCTCTGCCTGCGCTCCAATCTCCTGCTCGGTACTGCTGCCGCCTGTCTGCGTGACCGCCTCGTTTTGCCCGCCTGTCTGTGCACTGTCTCCACATCCCGCAAGAATCGAGATGCCAAGGATCAGCACACCAAGCGCCGCTGCCATTTTTCGTTTCATAACTTCTCCCCCTTGTCTCTTTGATTGCTTTTTTTCAGCTTAACAAAGTTCCCGTATGCCTACAAGCCCCGCCGGGGGATATAATTTTTGTTTTTAATAGGTATCAAGAAAATGATGACGCTCTCCCTGACACTTATAACCGATCACCGTGTCCAAATTGACATTTTCCATGCTTCGGAAAATATTCATCTCAATATATGGACTTTTTTTTCGCAGCTCTCGGATCAGCTCCTTAACCTCCGCACGCTTTGAACCCTTTTCTGTTCCGCCGCAGGAAGCGCAGCTCTCGGTCAGGCGGCAGGCGCATTGTATAAAATGAAGATCGTTATAATTCATCCAGTGTATGATGTCCTCCTCACGCACCAGATACATGGGGCGTATCAGCTCCATACCCTCAAAATTCGTGCTGTGAAGCTTCGGCATCATCGTCTGAACCTGCGCGCCATAGAGCATTCCCATCAGGATCGTCTCGATCACATCATCAAAATGATGCCCCAGCGCGATTTTATTGCATCCAAGCTCCTTTGCCTTACTGTACAGATGACCGCGGCGCATTCGTGCGCACAGATAGCAGGGCGATCCCTCCTCCCCTGCCACAATATCAAAAATCTCCGATTCAAATACGGTGATCGGCACATTTAAAATTTGGGCGTTGCTGCAGATGGTCTTATAATTCCAATCATTGTAGCCCGGATTCATCACCAGATAAACAACCTCAAAGTTTTTCTTTCCATGACGCTCCAGCTCCTGAAACAGCTTTGCCATCAGCATCGAATCCTTCCCGCCGGAAATGCACACCGCAATCTTATCCCCGTCGCAGATCAACTCGTATTCATTGATCGCCTTTGTAAATTTGCGCCAGATGTCCTTGCGAAATTTTTTGACAATACTGTGCTCAATCTCCAGACATCGCTCGCGCTGTCTTACCTTTGCTTCGGTGTCCGTCCGATCCAGTTCCTCCATCGCATGGAGCAACTGATAACGTAAGTAGGAGCGGTAACCGCCGTCCAGACTGTACGCCTCATAGCCAAGCTCCTGCAGCTCCTGCGCAAGATCTCCGCTCACATCACCCGTATAACACATCAGATAAATAGGTTTATCCTTCGGAAGCTCGCTCTGATGGTCCATTAACGCTTCCCACCAGATATGCTTTGCCCCCGGATAGGTTTCCTTACGAAAGTCTGCCTCCTTCCGCAGGTCTACCACAAGACTCTCTCTTGTTTCTTTCAATAATTCCTCTATCGTCTTTTCAAACATCGTTCTTCCCTTTGCCTTCCATCCATAAATCCATTACGACCTCCGATGCGATCAAAAGCCCTGCCGCGGACGGGACAAATGCCGCAGAGCCCGGCGTTGCCCGCCGCCTCGTCGACCGAAATTCCTGCGCCGCTGCCACATCCTCCATCTGTCTGTTTCCTGCTGTCTCTGCCGCTTCCTTCTGTTCCCCCGTATGCGCTTCCTCCTTAGGAACAAGCGGTTCTTCCTTAGAATAAACGACCTTTAAATCCTTTATTCCGCGTTTTTTTAATTCCCTGCGCATCACGCGTGCCAGCGGGTCTACAGAGGTGCGGTAAATATCCGCTACCTGAAATGCTGCGGGATTTAGCTTATTTCCCGCCCCCATGCTGCTGATCACAGGCGTGTTTGCTTTCTTTGCCTGCACGACCAGCGCAAGCTTTGCCGTCACGGTGTCGACCGCATCGACCACATAATCATACTGCGTAAAATCAAACTGCGCTTCTGTCTCCGGCAGATAAAAGCACTTATGCACCGTCACCTTGCACTCCGGGTTAATATCAAGAACCCTCTCCCGCATCACATCGACCTTATCTCGTCCAAGCGTGCTGTGCAGCGCGATGATCTGACGGTTTAAATTTGTCAGACAAACCTTATCGTTGTCGATCAGATCCAATGCTCCGACGCCGCTGCGCGCCAATGCCTCCACGACGTAGCCGCCGACGCCTCCCACACCAAAAACAGCGACTCTCGCACGCGAGAGCCGCTCTATCGCATCTTCTCCTACTAATAACGCCATTCTGGAAAATTGATTCTGCATCCTTCCCTATTCCTTCCTATTTTGCAAGCTCAAGCATCCACCAAAGCGGCGCTGCGGCGCGCTCCATAATCTCGTCGGACAGCTCAATCCTCTTTGCATCCATCTGGTCTGTACCAAGCTTCGTCAAAACGTCCAAAGCCTTAGCAACTGTCACACGCTTCATATTCGGGCAGAATTGCCTGTGCCCGACAGAATAAAATTTTTTCTCAGGATTCCTCTGCTGCAATTCAAAAAACACGCCCATTTCTGTACAGATGATAAACTTTGTATGACTGCTCTTTGTCGCAAAATCAATGATTTCAGAGGTACTTCCCACAAAATCAGACAGCTCGATAACCTCCTTTGTACACTCAGGATGCGTCAGAATCAACGCATCTGGATGAAGCGCTTTCGCCGCCCTTACATTTTCTTCCTCAATGCTTGTATGCACATGACAAAATCCGTCATGGAAAATAAAGTTCTTCTCCGGCAGCTTTTCCGCCACATATCTGCCGAGATTGTTATCCGGCACAAAGAAAATGTTCTTCTCTTTGATATTGCTTACTACCTTTACCGCGTTCGAGGAGGTCACACAGACGTCCGAGACTGCCTTGATCTCCGCGGTAGAGTTCACATAGCACACAACCGACAAGTCCTCATACCGCCCGCGCACCTCGGCAATCTGCTCCCTTGTCACCATATGTGCCATCGGACAATCCGCGCACTCGTCCACCATTAACACTGTCTTTTTCGGATTTAACAGCTTTGCGCTCTCGCCCATAAACCCAACCCCCGCAAAAAGGATCGTCTGCTGCGGCACATTTGTCGCAATCTTACTTAGATAAAAGGAATCGCCTACATAATCGGCAATCTCCTGCACCTCACCATCCACATAATAATGCGCCAAAATTACAACGTCCTTTTCCTTTTGTAGCTTTTTGATCTGATCTATTTTTTCCTTTTCCATCAAAACCTCCGTGCGCCTTAAAACCCGCAGTCATCCTCTGCGGCACTTTCGCTTTGCTTTCTCTTAAATTTGTTTGCTAATCTGTCTGTCGTCAATATCACATACCGACGCTACTCTGCTATCATAACACTTTTTCTGCCAATCGCCAACCTTAAAATCACGCGAAAAATGACGCGCTGCACTCCCTCCATGCAAGCGATTTTTTGTCTGCTCCCATTTCGGTATTTCAAAACTGGTATGCTTAATATTACACAAACTGGCATTTTAAATTAATCCAGATACTGTGTATGATAAGAAAAAATAAAAAGCAACCATTGACACGTCTATTTGTTTTCGGGCAGGAACAAATAGTCTTATGGCAGACACAAATGGAATGCTTGCGCGTGCCTGACCACAAACAGCCCAGAAATGAGGAATATTATGCAAAAGATTTCATCTGACACCAAAACAGCCGCAGACGGTGTAACTATCCGCTTTTTAACTGTTACGGCGCTTTTTGTCGCACTGACCTATGTCTTTACCGCGTTTATCAACCTGCGGCTTCCGATTGCCGCAAACGGAGGGCTTATCCACCTCGGAAACGTTCCCCTTTTTCTCTGCGCGATCCTGTTCGGGAAAAAAAGCGGCGCGATTGCCGGCGGTGTGGGCATGGCGCTTTTCGACCTGCTTTCCGGTTGGACGGCATGGGCGCCCTTTACCTTACTAATCGTCGGACTTATGGGATTTACAGTGGGAGCCTTGACCGAAAAGCGCCACGGCTTTCGCCGTCTGCTTTCTGCACTTGTGCTTGCCGCCGTCATTAAGGTAGTCGGCTATTATCTCGCCGAGGTGATCTTATTCGGAAGCTGGCTGACTCCTGTCGCCTCAATCCCCGGAAACCTCATTCAGGTCGGTGTTGCAGCCGCCCTTGTACTTCCGATCGCAGCACCTCTCAGAAAGGCGGTGGCTTCTTATGTATAAGCTGATGACTCCCGGTCCGACACAGATTCCGGAAAATGTACGCATGGCTCGAAGCATCCCCTGCACAAACCCTGACTTAGACGAAAGCTTCGTTTCTTTTTATAAGGAAACGTGTGAATTGATCAGTGCGCTTTTGCACACAAAAAACGAGACGCTGATCCTGAACGGCGAGGGGATTCTCGGATTGGAGGCAGCATGTGCCTCGCTGACGGAACCGGGCGACCGGGTACTTGTCCTCGATAACGGAATCTACGGCAGGGGCTTCGCCGATTTTGTCAAACTGTATGGCGGCATTCCTGAAATTCTGCATTCCGATGAACTGACAGCATTTCCCGCGGAAGTCCTTGAGGAGCATTTGAAAACGAATCATTCCTATGCCTATGCCACTCTCGTACATTGTGATACGCCAAGCGGTGTCCTCAACGATATTCACACGCTTTGCCCGATTTTAAAAAAATACGGCATCCTTACCGTCGTTGATTCTGTTTCTGCTATGTTCGGCGAGGATGTGCGGACAGACGACGCCGAAATTGACATTCTCTGCGGCGCTTCTCAAAAAGCGGTCTCCGCACCGCCGGGACTGACGTTTGTGACGATCAGTGAATCCGCAAAACAAAAAATGCGAAACCGCCGGACGCCGATTGCTTCCTTTTATGCGAACCTTCTGACATTTGAAGATTACTATGAAAAAAAATGGTTTCCTTATACTATGCCAATCAGTGATATTTACGGGCTGCGTGCCGCTCTTGACGGCATAGCTGCGGATCGGGAGCTTCTGCTGCGCCATGCCCGTATTGGCGCCGCAACCCGTACAGCATTAACTGCCGCAGGACTTTCCCTCCATCTAAACGGCGGCTATTCCAATACGGTCACCGTCTTTGACATTCCACAGGAAACAACTGCGGATGCGATTCTTTCCATGATGAGAGATTCCCATGGTATTCTTCTTTCCGGCTCTTTTGACGCGCTCGCCGGAAAGGTCATCCGTATCGGTCACATGGGCGCAAACGCCAATATCGCTGATATGACCGTGACTATGGCGGCGCTCTCTGATACGTTGCAGACACTTGGTGTTCCCTTGCATGGCGCACTTGATCTTTTATTTCTGGAGACCTTTAAAGACCTGTCGGCACAGAAGCCGTAACTAACATCTGTAAAATCTGCCGTGCTGCATCATATCAAGCAACAGGCGACACGCCTCGCGAACCGCTCTTATGTCAGATAAAACAATAAAGAATCCCGCAAGCGGGATTCTCCGCCTGCGGCGGGTCGCATTTGCGACATAATTCCATTCCGCCGCAATGCGCTTCCCCATAGGCTTTTGCTTTATAGGGGGCAAAGCAATTTCCTATGTCACAAAAAGCCCTGCGTGTCTTAGCTTTCCTAACACACACAGGGCTCTCCTGTCAGCACTTCTATGCAATTTTGATCTGCCATACTCAAACTACTGTGCAAGCTTCAGCGAAATAATCTCACCGGTAAACGCGTCTACCTCTGACAGCTCTCCCGTATACTCCATCACAACAGTATCTCCTACCTTTAACTGGTCGTAACCCTGCGGAGCAGTTTCAAAGCCAATCGCGTAAGACTCGCCGCTATCACTTGTGAGGATAAACAGCATATCCTTCTTGTCCTCCAATTTACCGCTGACGGTCTTTGTCTCTCCTGTCGTTCCCGCCTGTGCCTGTGCATCTGACGAAATCTGCGTATCTGCTTCCATATTCGGCACTTCCTCCTGCTGCGGTGTCTGCACACTGCTTTCCGGTGCTGCAGGCGGCTGGGTCGTTGTATCTTCCTTTCCGCAGCCGGTGAAAATCGTACCCATAATTCCCATTGTTACTAAAAGCATTGCAAATTGTTTTTTCATTTTTTCCTCTTTTCCGCGCCCTTGCGCCTTTTATTCATTTTCTTTATACAAAAGATTAGACCTTAGCGCACCGAAAAAAGTTTCATACGATTAAAATTTTATGCATATGCAAAAGCTGTCACCGAAACATCCTGTAAAATAACATTTGACCTATTCCCAAAGCTGTTTTCTATAACAGCAAATAAATCGTAACGATGACAGCTCCGATAAGCAAAAGCACTCCGTTAATTCGCAAAAAAGTTATATAAAAATCGGTTGGCTCGCCGTTTTTTACCGTAAAGATATTCTCAATTTTCCAAAGAAGCTTTGGCTTTATGATCATTAGAATACTCAATACATATAGAAAAATCAATCCCATATACCCCATATCCATCTCCTCTTAAGAAGCTGCAACTCTGTGTTTATTGTGCTCTTTCCGTTCCACCCGGCTTTAAAAGGCGTGGAGCATGATGAAAAATACAGTGCCTTTTTCTGTCATATCATCATCCCACTCCTGTCCCATATTCCTATCCATCACAAGTGTTTTTTACCCTTCCTCAATTTCTTCTCCTAAATCATCAAGAAACCGGTACTTACAAACAACCTGCCTCCTATGATCGCCATCATTATCTCCCAAGCCTATATCGTTATCTCCCTATAGGTAAAATAGCGTTTCATTAACTATAGCCGGACAAGCATCTTTAAAATAAAAGCGTTCTATATGATAACCACGAGCAGCACGCTTCGCGATGACTCTTATGTCAATAAAAGCAAGCACTTCTATCCTAATTGTCAAACACTTCGTGTTCCTGCCGGATAGCTCCGTATTTTTACGCATCACTTTCTGCCTTTGGAAAAACAGAACCTGCTATTTGTTCTCTGTCTCTGTCAAAATAGGCGTTGCTCCATACACTGCAAGCACACCATAATACTCAGATACTATGCTGTCATCCAGCGTATACATGCCAACATCCTCAACTCCATATCTTAAAAGGTAGTAATCTAAGTCGTGAAGGATTTTATAAATGCTGTTCACATAATGCATCTCGTGTGTTTCTTCTGCTAACCTTGTCAAGTCCATCAACTGCTGAAGGTCGGCAATCAGCAGTTCATTATGCACGGACTTTTGCATATCCGCAATAAGATCAATAAAATTAGTGGCGTCAAATCTGTTATAGTCCATGACTGGCTCGCCATATTTTTCATAAAATTCACTTTTAGAAATCCCCTCGTCCGCCATAATTGCTTTGCGTTCTACAGCACTTCCTTCATAAGACCAACCTATTTGTATCTCCCCTTTTTGCGTAAAATAATTCCAATACAAACTCTCATGATCCGACAGCTTATCAAAAATGTGTTCATACAAATAAGCCGATTCCATCCGAAGATTGGCAACCTTGATATTTTCAGTCAGCCTTTCTATCTCCTCCGCTGACATCCCTTCTAATACAGTCTCCCGCATAGCTATCACTTCTTCTTTTGAAGGAGCATCAATTTCTGTGGCAGCTTGTACTTCCGTACTATCCTCTGTCGCATACTCAGACGTATCCCCTGCAACCGTAACCTCCTGTTGTGTTTCTGCAAGCGGCTCATTCTTACCACAAGCAGAAAGGATCAAACATCCAACTAAAGCAAACGTCATTACTCCTGTCTTCTTGCTCCGTGTCCCCATAATTATTTCCCCCGTCCAAACTTCGCCTTCCTTTATGCTACTCATTGTCCATATTTTTATTATACAAAACAAACTGTCACACGCAATACAAAATTTATAGCTTTAAAACACAGCCACAATCGGCTTTTGCATATACAAAAGGGCTTTCCAAAAAATCGGAAAGCCCCATAAAATCTGACTTTTATTGATTACTCAATGATAGAAGCAACACAACTGTTAATATCACGATTTGTATTGTTTTAAATATTTTCAGTTATGTTCTGTTTTATAAAATGGTACATTTTGTGATTATTATAACTATTTCAAAAGTTTTTCAAGTCCAAAATAAGCCCATGGGCTTTTTACCTCCAATTCAAATGAAAGGACTGGTAACAATGAAATTGATACACGCTGAATATAACCCGATGCATAACAGCATCGACATTAACCACTATGACGGCTACATCCTCCGGATTGACTGTAATCGGGCAGAATCCGGGATACGGACTACTCCTAATTCGCAGCGATGCCTGAATGCTCTGGCGATTGACAATCCGCTGGAGTATGCAAGACTTGCTCTGAATGGCGAGATGCAGGCATGGGTGGATGCGGAGGATAGTTTGGAGGTGTTTTAACACATATGCCATGCCTCATTCAAAGGGCATGGCATATTCAATTTATCCCCAATAAGGATATCTCATTCTTCTTCATCGTTTTAATCATCGTTCATGTTATTAACATCTGCACCTTCATTACAAATCATCGGTTTACCTAAAGCACCATCTAGAGAATGTTTCAACGTCATTGGTTTATCCAGCTTAATATCTGCCTTATTTGAATTACTCTCACCACTATATGGTTTACCTTGCACTGCATTTTTTAATAAATCTTCTAATTTGTCAGCCATAAATTTTCTCCTTAAACAACAGTAATTCTAAGAACAATTGTCGATATAAACAATACCACGTATCCAATTACCATTAAAATAATTCCTAACTGTATTTTATCAGCTCTATCAGTATTAATTTTATAATTACCTTCATCATCAATTGTTCCTCTTAATATTTGATGATAATGAGCCACAAGTGTTTGCTTAACACAAGATACATCTATCTGCTCTTCATTCGAAGAAAGATTCAATATCGAATCCAATTGAACTCTCCTATATCCTGATATTCCAGCAGCATATACTAGTATAACAAACGAAACTAAAAGAAAAACAATACTTACTCCTAACATAATTAATCCGATAATTGCAACAGTCTTTTCAATGCCTGTCGATTTACCAAAAAAAGATTGCAAATCCATAAATGGAATTAGCGGAATAAATATGGTTAATAATGCAATATTGACAGTAATAAAAGTAGATGCTTTTGTATCAAGTGTTTTCTTTCTGTCATTTTCTGTTTCATATTCCTGTCTTATCGTTGTTAGCATCTCATCTGCAAATGGATATTTCTGTTTTACATCTTCTATGCTCTCTTCTTTTTTCTTTTTATTCTTTTTCATTAGTTCACCTCATACCCCAAACTCATTTTACACTAAAATTAATATTTACAACTCCCCTTACAAAATCATTATATAACATGCTTTCTATAATCAATCGTATCTATTCCATATACTTCAGTACCGATACACTCAAACAAATCTGGATCAAACAATGCCAAATTATAACCTCCGCTATGCATTACGCTTTTATATTCTATACCAGCATATTCCGCTTTATCATCATGAATAATACTTTTAACAAAATCAGTAATATATTGAGTCGGAACATAATCTAAGGCACTATCGCTCCTTCTCATGATTTTGCCCATCTCATCATTTATCTTGTTTAAGTGTTCTTTATTAATCGCATATTCCAAACAGTCTAGTCCTTCTATAAATGGACTTATTTGATTGATTTTCTTTAAATCAACAACAATAATATCTTCTTTCAATCTAAATTTTCCAACCGTTACATAATCATATGCGCCAGCTCTAGCTTCATATATTGTAGTCTCAGCAGTATCACCCAAATATAAACACCTAATGCCTCTTGCATTTGCTCTACCATCTGTTGTCTTATCAATTGGCGGTGCCCCCATTTCTTCAATCGGAATTCCTTCCTCTGTTGAAATTCTACATCTATAAAATACTTCTCCTGCCTTATACGGCTTGCGAATATATGAGCAAAAACGTTCCAACAACTTCAAATCTACATAATGCGTATGAAAACGATTCTTCGTTTTTAATGCTCCCACAAAATCATCCCATGAATTTGTAGTCAGCAGGGAATGTTTTGATAAATACTCTTGATCATATAACTCTTGAATCCCAACTGGCTGGTCAAACAACTCTGCATTATATTCGTACTTTTCCTTACATATTGCAGTAATTATGTTATATACATCTGCTTCACTTTTTTTATTAAATATATTCCAGTTGTGAATTAATTCACTTTTCAGCATGCAAGTATCCGCTTTCGGATATGAATCGGGCAATGATGAAATTGGTGTATATATGCTTAATAATTCATCAAACATCATACTCAAGTCTTCATACTTATCCGTATCATATATATGTACATTTTTGCTTTTACACAGTGGGCAGTCTCCAATCTCTGCTTTATTTTGAATAACAGAGATAACTTCTGTGTCACAAAAACATCTTTCGCAAATTATCATAAGCTACTCCTTATCCAAATATTTTCCTATCAACTCTAAATGATGCATAATAGATAGCTTCTTCACGGTTCCCAATCCTGGATATGCTTCTCGACGATACAAATCCTCAAACTCTTTCATTGCCACCGTATCAAGTTTCTTCTCTGCATTCCATTCTACCAATTTCGACAAGGCTTCTTGAAATTTACCCGCAGGGTCACTTATGTCATCATTCGAGTCAGACACAAAATGCTTTACACGCAAACTTTCATCTGTATCAAAATAAACAATATGTATTGCAACTGCATATGGTGCAAAGCCGGTTTCATTATATTCCTCACCAACTACAGAATAATCCGCAAATCCCACATATCCATCTTCTGAATAATACAAATGATCTTCTGAAAATGGCTCATCGTCAATTTCTATATAATCATTGTTTCTTTCCTGTTTATTAAACTTATCCGCTAATAGCACTCTATTTTTTCTTACTTTCCTTCTAAAGCCACTTTCATCAGGTATTAAATTAAACTTAACATCTGTCTCTGAAAAGTATGATTCATAAATAGGAATCGCGTCTTTATCAACACAAATGGTTCCCATATTAGCTGCATGTCTTTCAATAAACTTCTCTGGTTTTGAACTCGCCCTTAGTAAATTCATATAGAGAATGTTGTTATTTTCTTTTAAGCATGCAGACAAACTTTCCTTTAACTTCTGATTTTTCTCTTCTTTGGCATCACTACTAAAACTACCCACTTTAGGATTAGTAATGATGGCAAGTTGTTTACAATTTTCCCCATATGTTTCTATTGTCTTAACCAGTGTGGAAGATAATTTTACAGGTTCAATAATTGGTGTAATTCTATTACTCAAAACACCTTTCTCCACCAATTCACGCAATGCAATCAATTCAAATTGTCGTCCTCTTAAATAAGGGAAATACATGTCTACGCACCTCCATATTGACGTTCTAAAAACACTTCAAGTTTCTGATAATCATCATATGTCAATTCCATAAAATACGCCAAAAACTTTAATTCGTATGGAATCCTAACAAACTCCTCTTTTTCTAGTTGCATTCTCTTTTTTAATATTCTCAAAACATATAAATATGACTCTTCTATCGGTATTTGTAAAAATAGTTTTTTACAAGCAGCATAGTATTTGAATTGCGTAACCTCCGGCAAATAACCATACCACTGAGCAATAATACTTTCATATTCACTTTTTCTAAGTAACTTGAAAATAATTTCCTTATCCAAATCCCCTATGTACCTTTGTGGTTTCCGGACTGTACCCAGCTTTCCATTTTTTCTTAGAACATAAATACCAACAGGTTTATCTATACTCTCCAACACTTTTTGTAACTGCTGCAAATTTCTCTCATAAGTTACTACTGCCACATGATCAAACGCCTTATAATAGTCGTCTATTTGAGAACTTAATCTATCCAGATTATCAAGTTCTGTTTTTATCTCATATACAACGGCTTTACCATTTATTAATACAAAATCTGCTTTCGATTTTGCTATCGCAACTTCTGTCAACGCAGTTGTCGTATTAACACTATGCACACCTAAAAGCAACTTATTTAGCAAAGTATTCTTATAAAAATACTCATTCCGGTAATTATTCTTCAATTCACAATAAATTTCACTTATTAATTCCCGATTATTCTTTTGGTCTGCATTACTTGTATAGCGTCTAACAACTGATGAATATACATTATCTGTTTTACCGTCTATGAAGTGGCGAAGCATATTGCGAGTAAATATTCTATTCAAGTTACTCATTTTATTTGTTTCCATCTGCTTCGCCTCCTTCCATTACTTAATTATTAAATTATATTTTACCATACTTTTTTATGAATTCACAGATATTCTTTTAATGTCCTGCCAGAAAGTTTCCTGCATTCACATTCCATAATATTAAAATTATTACAACTTATCAGAAAAATAGAATCACCCCTGCCATAAATCCAAACATAATTTCAAATATAATTAACCCGACCACATATTTTATTTTTTCTACCCTTTTCCCTTTAGTAGCATACTTACTAGGTGCCATAAATATGGCCCATAGCATTATACCCAGTAGAAACAATAAAGCAAATATTTTATTAATAATCACCTGTATCCGATAATTCAAATTAACATACCATACTTTGACACACTCAATTAATTCATCCACTAGAATCGTTAAGTTATTTCCTAGCCATATCATTACAAACATAATTACTATGGTCACAAATACATATAAAAAGAACTTAATTATCCTCTTTTTCTCACCATTTTTCCACTTGAAGATTATGAGTTTTATACCTTCTTTTAATCCGTCTAAAAATTGTATACCGAATTTCTTACATTCCTCTTTTGTCCTACTACATTCCTTGAGGATTTCATCCTTGCGCTCATAAACTTTTTTTGAATATGGTTCCACCAACTTTGCAGGTATATTCTTCATCCATTCATATATTGTAGGAATTGTAAATACGGCACTAAAGAATAAAATAAACATATCCTCCAATCCTATCTGTGTCATATCTTTCCAATAATGATTTATTCTTATGCAAACAACAATTAACCAGACTAATGATATGAATACACCAAGAATTGCTTTTCTCCTTTGTCTTATCTCTTTTTCACATTTAGCATATACAAACAAAGTATACGCCAAAAATAAGCTTATTACGAAGCCAATCATAAAAGTATCAACTGATAATATGGCTAATGCTCTTATCAGCGATACAATTCCCCATAACACCGCAATAAACAGCAATAGAAAATGCATGACTTCAGCTACCAATAAAAACTTGTACTTTTTAATTTGTGGTTTGTTATTTTTATATTCATCGATGTATAATGCCCCTAACAAGAAATAATCTTCTATTTTTTTCTCTTCTTTTATGTTTGATATAACAAAATAAACCAACGGTCCAACAACAAGGAATGACATTAATCCCATCACAAGACCAATATCAACACTTTCACTCCCATTAATTGCCACAATAAGAAAAGATAAGAATAATACTGGCAACACTGATATTACTACGCAATATATACATTCCAGAATTATGTGCACAATTTTATTTTTAGACTTCCAAACAGATAATACTGCCGACATATCTATAACAATTTTCAATGTCCAATTTAATATACTATTATCCATTATGCTCACCCACTTTGCTTGTATATCAATGAGAGCTACTTACCTTTTTCTATGTAATCCTCCCATTTTTCCCCCATTACGTTTAATCCTCTATTCCCCATACGGGTACCAATGCTCTGCCTTCGACTGAAACTCCTTCAAATCACAAATCTTCATATCTGCATTAAACTCAGCAATAGTCACTCCGTCAAAACCATCCACATTGCCCTCGTAGTCACACTTAAAATACCATTCCACAATAGCGGTATTCCCGGAAGCAATCACACGCTTTATATCCCACTGCAAAACAGTACCTTTCCGGTTCCAATCCTCAAACCATCTGATTATCTGTTCAATGCCTTCATACACCGGCCCATAGCACTCGCTGTAAATAACTTCGTCGCTGAAATTCTCCTTTACCGCATCAATATCTTTATCCAGCCAGCTTTGAAAGTATTTCCTAATAACCTCTTCCATTCTTCACTACCCCTTCATCTACTCGTCCAACATATCATCCGATGATTTTATGCAACAGACTTTCCCATGCTGGGCAAATCAATATAAATACGCTTATACCTTAACGACTGTTCTTCAAAAACAGTTTCAAAACAACCTGACATTATTCGTCTGTCCTTCCCCCTATACACTCGTATTCAATAATCGTATCATCAATAATATACCTTTACATAATTATTATCCTCACTATACCTCAAAACTCTCTAACATCAAGTCAAACCAACATCTTTTTATTTCTTCAAATTATTTTCCTTATCAAAAAATGCTTTCTCCAGCATCTCATACTCTGCATCCGTACAAACCTCATTGCACCGTTTCTGGTATTCCTTAGAGCGCTCCAACATACTGCTAATCTTCTCACAAGGAAATTCTGCACACTGATTGCATTTATCTACGTTATGCTCCTTTGTACATTCTACCAAATGATATGTACATTGTTTATGAGAAGAACATCCATCACATCTGATTTCCTCATTGGATACAATGTGGTCTCTCCAGCCCACCCGGTACCATAACTCTGCCACTTGGCGAAGTTCCTCTTTACTGTGTGCATTATATCTCGGACATGCAATACAATTATCTCCGCATAATGTTATTTTTTCTTCCATACTGACTTATTCCTTTACTTTTGACCCAATAGACATAGTTTATCAAAAACACGATCCATTCCTTCTTTGCCCGGCATATGTCCGGAATTAGCTATGATTTCACATTGGAGATTTGAATTATGGCTACTTTGCACCAGTTCTTTTACTGTAGCAGTAGAAGCTACAATATCCGTATCTCCCTGTAAAATCACATAAGGGATATCCACCTTTGTTAATATGCCAGATAAGTCAATCTGCAGAATTTCTCTCCATAAGGAGCTATTCTTTTGATACCCATTTACCATTATCGCTTTGAAATCCCGAAAACTATAATCTGGGCTCGTCAACAATCCTTTTATTATTGGTCCTATTGGTGCCTGCTCACCCATTCTGTTCTGATAACCATTGGTATATTTTCGGATACTTGATGAAACCAATTGCAGTTCTCTCGAAGAAACATTTTCCCGCTGTGCTGTTTTTATAATTTCCAATTTCGTTTTTGACAGTTTCGTTTTGTCGAGTGCATTCACAACTTCTTCGTTAAAGAAAATATCTTTTACAATTTGTCCCCACGCCACAACACCGTCTACAACATGGCAATTCTTCTCCAATATCCTTGTGCTCATTATCGACCCCCATGACGTTGAAAAAATGAATAATTTATTATCCGTGAACAATTCCTTAACCTTTTGAATCAGCTCCCACGTCATCTGTACAAAGGAATCAATGGTAAAGCTTTCATCAATCACATAATTATTAATGCCACAACCCAGCTGATCCCAATAAACCATAATAAACCTGTCCGTAAACTCTGGAAAAAGCCCACGACATCCAACTGAAAACGGAATTGGAGTTCCCGGACCACCATGTAATGTAATTACTACCGGAAGTGAAGTGTCCTTTCCTTCAATCAGCACTTTTTGATTATACCCACCTAATGACCAGTCATATATTTCAGATATTTTGTTTCCTTCAATAATCGCTTTTCTCCCTTTGTTCATCCGTTACTTTCCTCCTATAAAACCAACTATGCTTTTGGCAGCTATTTACATACTGATAACACATTGCAAACACCGATTAATACCACTACTCTTCCAACCCAAAATTCTCCCCTAATTCTCTTTATCTTTGTACTCAAATGCCTTCTATAATTTCAGCAAAATATCTCAATCACTTTTCAGATAATACATCTAAAATCAATTTACTAAACTCATGTGGCTTAGTATACTAAACATTATGTCCGCAATTCTCCAATGTATATAGCGAACCATTAACACCATTCGCATAAATATAATCTTCAATTGACACCACCGGGCACACAAAATCATGTGTTCCAGAAATATAATAAACCGGAATCTCTTTTGGAAGTTCAACATCATAAAGATTAAACTCTATCAACGAATCATAAAGTTGTATATTCAAAGCAAGGTATTCCTCCAAAGGGCTAAGCTGCTTTAAAAACCATTTAAAATCTTCCATTCCCATATAAGGTGATGTTAATGCCAACCATGTTGATTTCTCCGGTAAAGCCTCTGGGACAAATGGTAAAGCTTCTGTTCTAAGTGCCATTGTGGTAGATACACATGGATTTTTAATATACTCTTCGTAAGCATTATTCAAATGTGTGACACTCTCCCCATCTATTGATGAATTTTTCAATGCCTCATCTACCAGAATTTTATTATTGATATCCATTGATACAACCTGTGCTATAGCCACATATTGAGACACCTTTTCAGTATGTTGTTCAATGTAACTTGCTCCAAGTACAGTGCCATATGAATGACCAACGATAATTACCTTATCCTGATTAAATCTCTCACAAGCATAGTCAACAAGCTCATCAAGATCAATAAGTGCTTGTTCATAGGTTGCAGTCACATTATTGAGATCAACTTCTTTGTTATGCTCATATGTACGACCACATCCTCGCTGATCCCAGTCAACTACTGTATAATCATCAATAACATCATTTACCCAACAATAATTCACATATGCTTCAGGGCTTGATGGTCCACCATGAAGAAATATAATCACAGGATTATTCTTGTCCGCCCCTCTAACCAGTACATACTGTTCCTGACCTCCAATATTAATATACACTCCTTCATCAACACCATTTTCAATAAGGTAATAATGCTTAAAGTAATTAACATTGCGTGCTCCGATGAAAAAAATGAGTGTAGTGAAAACTAACGCAAAAATCAGAAACATAATGCCCTTCATTATCTTAATTACAAGATTAGTTTTCTTAGTATTAAGTTTTTTATAGTGTTGCATGTGAATTCCAATATGACCAACACCAAGAATGAGACTTGAAATAATCATAAAAATATTCGTGCCGTAAATTCCCAGCAGAAAAAATGCAATTACAGGAAGTGTTGCGCCAGGCACCTTCATAACGAACATTGGCTTATAAAAATCCTCAAGTTTCTTTCCAGATTTAAAGTATTGCACCCAATAAATTTCGTAGAGAATCATAAAAACAAAAGATAACCCCAACCAGACAGTCCAAGCAGTTTCTCGAATATTGAATTCCGTAAAAATAAGTGAGCAGCAGGTACAAAGTACCTCTCCAATTCTTTCTATAATGGCAAGAACCTTATTCTCATCTTCTGTAGTATATCCCTCAGGCGGATTCTTAGCCCAAATCATATTAGGTATGAAAAGCATCAGCAAATATATAAGTCCCACATATGAAAATCCAAAAGTAAACATATTTGTCTCCTTTTTAATCTACTTTTTATACTTTAAATCAATAAATAACTTATGTTATTAACTCATATCTATGTAATATCACCAAATTTTCCTTTTTTTCAATATAAGCTTCCTATAAATAGCTGCCCTCTTTTCAACACACCTCAATCAGGTTGCTATTTGAGGACAACTTCTCTAAAAGCATCCTGCCCATACTTCCATAACCAATTATTCCATCTTCCATTTACTTTCTCCACTCTAAAACACTATAATGTCATCACATCCCTTACAAAAGAATTCCACTGCATATCTCGAATTACCGGTTCCACTAAAATATATACCTACCATCTATCCCAGTGAATCCTCTCTTTCACATCTATATCCTTTTGCTTGATAACATCTGCATCCGCTTTCGGCTTACCCACTCCGATAAAACAAGGCATAAAATAGTCATTCGGAAAACCGAGCACATCTCTTGCCCACTCTCCTTCATTCCCTAGTGGCACACGCAAAGTACACGCGTATCCCTCTGCTGTTGCAGCAAGAAAAATATTCTCAACACTGCACCAAATAGAAGCAAAACCATTTAAGTGCGAAATACTATCCGGATGTAAAATATCTGTTTTTTGCTTCAAAAGAGGAATCACAATAACAGATGCATCCAATAACATTTTATGTTGCTTTGGAACAGCATTTCTATATGCTTCCTGCTGTTCGTTATCACTCAAATTCCAATCTTTAATAAGCTGATTCATATCCTCTTCAGATATTCCCTTTGGGATGATATCCAACAACTGCAGCACCACACTTTTATCTCTAATTACAATATAGTGCCAGTCCCTCATATGATCATTCGTCGGTGCTTTTAAACCTGCTCCTATAATCTTTTCGATAATATCCATTGAGATTTCTTCATTCTCAAAATCTCGCACAGTTCTTCTTTTTTCTACCACCTCAAAAAATTCCATATGCAGTCACACACCTTCCTATTTTTTCTCAATCATCTTTATTACCCTTGGCCTGTTATAGCGTTGCATTATTACAAACATACTTTCCACACAAGCTGACAGAACCGATGTGATAAAAAACACCCAAAAGGTCCCCCAGAGCAAAGTGGCTAATATAGGCACAAAACATAATACCACTATAATTGAATGCACCACTTCTGACTGGCACATTGCTCCTGCAATTTCTTCCCATGTATGTGCCTTTAAATCCAACATTTCCGGTGCAAAAGTAGGCATTTTATCTTTCCACTTTTTTACTCGCAACACTTCATATAAACGCTTTTCAAATTTCTTCTCTTGAAACCATTTTCGATTATAATTGAATCTATTATGAAAGATTCCGTTAACAACATATCCAACAAATAATCGCATCAAAAAATGATAGCTAATGGTGCCAAATGTAATCGCTATACTCAATATCACAGCATTGGGACTACATTGATAAATTAACGTAAAAATAATTGTTAACACCACAAAAAATATTGTGGAAATTTTAATCGTTTTTGCAAACATACCGCTCTCCTTTTCACAGAAGTCGTACAGTGGAACTACTCTTAATATATTAGTAAATCCCTCTTGCACTTGTATCCCCATTATATCATCTACAAAACTTGACTACAACCAACAAAAACACCCCAAGCAGCATCTCTACCACTTGGGGCATCCCCTATCGGCTTCCTCCGGCAACCTTCCTCTGCACCCATTCCTTCACTTCGCCAATTCGCTCCCGGAACACATCCAGCATGTTCCTTCCATTGATTACGAATTGCTTCATGAATTCATAGGCTTTTTGTAGCTTATCCTGCAAGACCTGAATCTTGCTTCGTAGCTGTTCATTCTCGTAGGACAGGTCTACTACCTTGTCAAACAAATCCGAATTGTCTGCTCCAGCCTTTAACTCCTCATACAAGTCCTGGGCAATCTCCTTTTTACGGGTTGCTTCGTCCAGTGCCTCTTCCACCTTGGAAAGCTCCCCTTGTGCCTGCTCCACTTCTTTCTTTTTATCCGTCAGAAGCTCGTCAGCCTTCAGATATTCCGACTTGGAATACTCCGCTTTTTCGTCCCATTCTGCCACATCGGTTTTTCTACTCTCAATTAAGGCATCATTGAATTTCAGCGTCATATTTTTAGCGGATATTTCTTCATCCAGCTTCTTGATGGTCTTTTCTGACAGGGTTTGAATCTGCTGCAAAGCATTTTCTTGCCGTTCTTTCTCACGTTCCGCTTCCAATGCTTTCTCTGCCGCACGTTCCCTTCGATAATCGGAAAGAAGTAAATCGCCACGCTCATTCTTACCCTTGTATAAGCGTTTCCACCCAATATTCTTTTCCATATCCTCTGCAATCCAATTCTTTTGCTCCTCTATCCACTCAACTGCACCGTATGCTGTACGCACCATCTGAGGTTTCTTTCCCTCCGGTGTATCCTGCCATACCAATTCATCCGAAGCATCTCTTGCCTGCTCCATGGTGGTCTTATACCCCATTCGTGTAAAAGTCTGTGCCAATGCATTCTGAGTTTTCTGCCCACGACTGCAATTATCAGAGTAAGGAACAAATGTCATATGAAGGTGTGGTGTGGATTCGTCCCCATTGAATGCAAAGTTGGTAATCACTATGCCAGCCTCAAAGGGTGGTTTCCACTCCGGATCCTCCAAGCACCATTTAGATGCAATGGTTACATTTGGTACCTCAAACATCAGATGGTTTGCAAATCTTAACAGTACATCCTCTGCCCAAATGGCTGAAAGATTATCTGTGTCGTACCCGGTATCATCCATATCCCCTATCTGCCAGATGATTTCATAGGATAAATGCTTCTTTTTATCCCTTTCAATCTTCTCATAATAAGTTGGTGGATCATCCTTGGCACGACTTTTCTTCCGTTCTTTTGCAAGCCACTCCTCGTAGGACTTTTGGAAAAGCTTATCGTATACCTGCTCAAGGGTAAAATCTTTAGTTCCGTTTACCAATATTACATTCCTGTCTGCGCGCTCCTGCACCGCATTCCAAAGAATATGATCTCGGTTATTGTGTTCTAAGTTCGGTGCCCTAAACAGCGCCCCCGATATGGTTCTGTATACATCCGGCATCTCATCACACTCCTTTTATCCGTTCCATGTCTGCTTAAATTCTGAAATAAAAATCTTCTTATGCTCATTGTCATAATCTCCTTTTCTAAAATTTTCTAAGTTCATTTCTTAGGGTATCGTTATTAATTTTCTTTCCCGGTTCCGAAAGTAATGTCCCCCTATTAGTTTGGGAAATCCCAAACTAGGGGGCAAGCGTTTTGCCGCTTGACCACAAATGCATCTGCTCCCACCAGCCGCATCAGGAACTCTGCTTCCCATGACTGGCAGTCACATCTGCATGCTGACATTCTTGTTTCGAAAATGAACTGATTCGAATGTCAGCCCCGGGAAATATATCAATCGCTCTTGGGAGCTTTGCTTGCGCTACGCCTCAGAAGTGTATCCATAATATCTCTTCTCGAAATACTTTCTTGGACACTTCCCGGCGATTTTGATATATCCCTGCTTGATCAGTTCATCATTGAGCTGTCTGATAATCTGGTAGGCTTTCCCTTTGCTTACACCCAAGGTATCCACCAGTTCATCTGCCGTTACATATTGTGCCTTCATACTCTCACCTCGCTCTCCACGCCCTCTACTATCACTTTCTGTGAGACTTTTGTTTTCTATCATAATTTATACTACTACTTTTTGTCATTGTCAATAAATTTTCCTATTGCAAAACATCACGCATTGTGATAGTATTTGTTCTAGGAGGTGAAAAGCCATGAATATTATGACACTTGAAGAACGTAAAGAACTTGGCAACAGATTAAAACAAGCAAGAAAAGAGAAAGGGCTATCACAAGAGGAGCTCGCCAATCTCATCGGCTTGAAAGTAGGAACGGTTTCCAAATATGAACAGGGCGACCGCACTCCGGGAATCGGAAAACTTCAACTAATTGCAAATGCTCTGGACTGTGACACATCCAGATTTGTAGCATCCGGCGATGAATATGTGCGGATGACACAAACTACGGATTATGGCAACAATTTGGATGCATATTTAAACTGGTTGAAATTCTCCCACTTCGGATGTAACCCCTGCCAGATTGAAAACGATGATGGAAGTAAATCTTCTTCCTACCTTATCAGCTTTGATAAGGAAACTTTTCCAATCAGTGAAGAAGCACTGGGAAGGGTTATGGAATATCAGAAGGAACAGTTCAAACAACTCATCCGACTCTTTGGCGAGGACCTTCGATAGTAAAGGTACACTATATGCCGGTCTATAAAGACGAAGAACGAGAAACCTGGTATGTCAGATGTTATTATGAAGATTTTACCGGAAAGAAAAAACAGATAAAGAAACGAGGCTTTAAACTTCAGCGTGAAGCAAAGGAATGGGAAGCAGATTTCCTCAGAAAGCAGAATGGCAGCACAGACATGACCTTCCGCTCTATGTATGAGATTTATATAGAGGATATGGGACATAGATGTCGCCAGAGCACCATCGACGGAAAAAAGCATGTGTTCGAGAAGCTTATTCTTCCTTATTTTGAAAATAAGCCCATCAACAAGATTACTCCCAAGGATATCAGGTCATGGCAGAATGAATTAATCGGGAAAGCGTATTCCAACTCCTACTTAGACAGGATACAGAATATGATAACCGCACTTTTCAACTATGCTATGGACTACTTCAACTTATCCGAAAACCCTTGTCACAAAGCCGGGCGAATGGGAAAACGTGAAGTTGTGGTAAACTTCTGGACAAAGGATGAATTTGACCGGATACTCGCTACAATGGAAGATGATCCTACGGCACATGTTTCGTTTTCACTACTGTACTACTCCGGTATCCGTTTTGGAGAATTCCTTGCTTTAACACCAACAGACTTTGATTTCGAGAAGAATACCCTCGACATTAACAAAAGTCTGCAACGTATCAAAAAGCAGGATGTGGTAACACCACCCAAGACACCAAAGAGTATTCGTAACATCATCATACCCGACTTCGTAATGAACGAAGTCAAAGACTATATGTCAAAACTATATGATATAAAAGATACGGACAGGGTATTCCCCTTCACCAAATCTTATATCAACAATGCAATGGCTCGAGCTTGTAAAAAAAGCGGAGTAAAAAAGATTCGTATCCACGATATCCGACACTCCCACGCCAGCTACCTTATCAACTTAGGTTGTGCACCACTGCTCATATCAGAACGGTTAGGTCACGAAAAGGTACAGACCACCTTAAGCACTTACTCCCACCTGTATCCGAATAAGCATCAGGAAGTGGTGGATATGATGCAGAACCAGTACAAGTTGGACAATGTAGCTTCCGGTTCATCTGAAACCTCAGATAAACCGAAAAAGGACTCTCAACCAGCGAACACAAAGTTCAAAGTCGTAAGTCCAAAGGATAAAACAAGCCCACAACAAGTCCACGAACCGAAAGGGGCTTAGACGTTAAAAAACTCAGCCCCTTGCAAACAAAGGGCTGAGCCAATATTTTGAATAATATTTAATTATTCAATGATAGAAGCAACACGACCTGAACCTACAGTTCTACCACCCTCACGGATAGCGAATGTAAGACCCTGCTCCATAGCTACCGGATGAATCAGCTCGATTGTCATCTCGATGTTATCGCCAGGCATGCACATCTCTGTACCTGCCGGTAAGTTACATACACCTGTTACGTCTGTTGTTCTGAAGTAGAACTGCGGACGATAGTTGTTGAAGAACGGAGTATGACGACCACCCTCATCCTTTGTTAAAACGTAAACCTGAGCTGTGAACTTTCTGTGGCAGGTTACAGTACCCGGTTTTGCAAGAACCTGACCACGAACGATCTGGTCACGGTTGATACCACGAAGAAGTGCACCGATGTTATCACCAGCCTGTGCCTCGTCTAACATCTTACGGAACATCTCAATACCGGTAACAACAGTCTTCTGTACTTCCTCCTTAACACCGAGGATCTCAAGCTCATCGCTTAAGTGAAGTGTACCTCTCTCAACACGTCCGGTAGCAACTGTACCACGACCTGTGATTGTGAATACGTCCTCGACAGGCATAAGGAACGGCTTGTCTGTATCGCGCTCCGGATCCGGAATATACTCGTCAACTGTGCTCATTAACTCCATGATCTTGTCGCCCCACTCGCCGTGCGGATCCTCAAGAGCCTTCAGTGCGGAACCCTTAATGATCGGGCATCCCTCAAATCCGTACTCCTCTAACTGCTCTGTGATCTCCATCTCTACGAGCTCAAGAAGCTCCTCGTCGTCAACCATGTCACACTTGTTCATGAATACAACGATATACGGAACACCTACCTGACGGGAAAGCAAGATGTGCTCTTTTGTCTGAGCCATAACACCGTCAGTAGCAGCTACTACAAGGATAGCGCCGTCCATCTGAGCTGCACCAGTGATCATGTTCTTAACGTAGTCAGCATGTCCCGGGCAGTCAACGTGTGCGTAATGTCTTTTCTCTGTCTCATACTCTACGTGAGAAGTAGAAATGGTGATACCACGCTCTCTCTCTTCCGGAGCCTTATCAATGTTCTCGAAATCTGTAGCTGTGTTACCAGCAACTCTCTCAGCAAGAACCTTTGTGATAGCTGCCGTTAAAGTTGTTTTACCATGGTCTACGTGTCCAATGGTACCGATATTACAATGTGGTTTTGTTCTGTCAAACTTAGCTTTTGCCATTTTGAATATCCTCCTTAAATTGGTGCCCTGCGGGCTGTTGTTATTATTAAAAAATAACTCTGCTAAATCTGATTATATAAAATAATCAAATGTTTTTCAAGCTATTTCTTGCCGGATTTCCCGTATTTTACAGGAAATCCGGTTATTTTTTAGAACTCTGTACCAAAAGCTTATTTTGCCTTGTCGGCAAGCACCTTCTCCTGTACATTCTTCGGTACCTGCTCATATTTCTCGAAGAACATTGAGTAGTTACCGCGTCCCTGTGTCTTGGAACGTAAGTCGGTAGAATAACCGAACATCTCCGCAAGCGGAACGAATGCGCGGACAATCTTACCGCCGCCGAGGTCATCCATACCTTCGATACGTCCGCGGCGTGAGTTAATATCGCCGATAACGTCACCCATGTATTCCTCTGGCATCGTAACCTCAACCTTCATGATCGGCTCAAGCAATACGGCGCCTGCCTTATGCATAGCCTCCTTGAAACACATAGAACCTGCGATGTGGAATGCCATTTCGGAGGAGTCGACCTCATGGTAAGAACCATCGTATACATTAGCATGTACGCCAAGTACAGGGAATCCACCGAGAATACCAGCCTGTGCTGCCTCCTCGATACCCTCTCCGACTGCCGGAATGTATTCCTTCGGAATCGCACCGCCGACAACCGTAGACTCAAACTTAAATGTCTCCTCTGCATTTGCATCCATCGGCTCAAACTTAACCTTACAGTGACCGTACTGTCCACGTCCACCGGACTGCTTTGCGTACTTGTACTCAACGTCAACCGGCTTTGTGAATGTCTCCTTGTAAGCAACCTGCGGCGCACCAACGTTCGCCTCAACTTTGAACTCACGAAGCAGACGGTCTACGATAATCTCCAAATGGAGCTCTCCCATACCTGCGATGATCGTCTGACCGGTCTCCTGATCGGTATGCGCACGGAAAGTCGGATCCTCCTCTGCAAGCTTTGCAAGAGCCTCTCCCATCTTGCCCTGTCCGGCTTTTGTCTTCGGCTCGATCGCAAGCTCGATAACCGGCTCCGGGAATTCCATAGACTCTAAGATTACCGGATGCTGCTCATCACAGATCGTATCACCCGTTGCAGTAAACTTAAATCCAACTGCAGCGGCAATATCTCCGGCATACACCTTGTCTAACTCTGCTCTCTTATTTGCGTGCATCTGAAGAATACGTCCGACACGCTCCTTCTTATCCTTTGTCGCATTCAGTACATAAGAACCAGAGTTCATAGTACCGGAATAAACTCTAAAGAATGCCAGCTTACCAACAAACGGGTCAGCCATGATCTTAAATGCCAAAGCAGAAAACGGTTCTTCATCAGAAGAATGTCTCTCTACTTCATTACCGTCTAAATCTGTACCCTTGATTGCAGGTACGTCAACCGGAGACGGCATATATTCGATGATCGCATCAAGAAGCTTCTGCACACCCTTATTTCTGTATGCAGTACCACAGCATACCGGAATTGCACGGCACTCGCAGGTAGCGACTCTCAATGCCTTCTTCATATCTTCTACTGACGGCTCCTCGCCCTCAAGATACATCATCATCAGATCGTCATCCAGCTCGCAGACCTTCTCTACCAGCTCGCTGCGGTAAAGTTCTGCATCGTCTGCCATATCGCCAAGATCGTCGGTAACGGTAATATCATCACCCTTATCATCATTGTAGATATATGCTTTCATCTCAAAAAGGTCGACAATTCCCTTAAACTCGTCCTCTTTGCCGATCGGAAGCTGAATAATGATCGCATTTTTTCCCAAACGGGTACGGATCTGATCTACACATCCGTAGAAATTTGCACCTAAAATATCCATCTTATTGACAAATGCCATTCTAGGTACGTTGTAGGTATCAGCCTGACGCCATACGTTCTCGGACTGAGGCTCTACACCACCCTTTGCACAGAAAACGCCGACAGCGCCGTCCAGTACGCGGAGTGAACGCTCTACCTCTACCGTAAAGTCAACGTGTCCCGGAGTATCAATAATATTGATACGGTGCTCTAATGCACCAGCCTTTGGCTTTGCAAACTCCTCCAAAGTCCAGTGACAGGTTGTAGCGGCTGATGTGATCGTGATACCTCTTTCCTGCTCCTGCTCCATCCAGTCCATGGTCGCAGTACCCTCATGAGTATCACCAATCTTGTAATTAACACCGGTATAGTAAAGAATACGCTCTGTCGTTGTGGTCTTACCCGCATCGATATGAGCCATAATACCAATGTTTCTGGTTCTCTCTAATGGATATTCTCTTCCAGCCAAGGTATTTCCTCCCTAAATTAGAAACGGTAGTGCGCAAACGCTTTGTTTGCCTCTGCCATTTTGTGCATATCTTCTTTTCTCTTCACAGATGCACCCGTATTGTTCGCTGCATCTAAAAGCTCGTTGGCGAGTCTTTCTTCCATTGTCTTCTCGCCGCGGTTGCGGGAGTACATGGTCAGCCAGCGCAGAGCTAATGCCTGACGGCGATCCGGTCTTACCTCGATTGGCACCTGATAGGTTGCTCCACCGATACGTCTTGCCTTTACCTCAAGAACAGGCATAACATTATTCATGGCTTCTTCAAACACCTCAAGTGCAGGCTTCTCTGCCTTCTCCTCTACTCTCTTGAAAGCTCCGTATACAATCTTCTGTGCGACACCCTTCTTACCATCTAACATAATGCTGTTGATAAGCTTGGTAACCACTTTGCTGTTGTACATCGGATCTGCTAATACATCTCTTTTTTGAGTATGTCCTTTACGTGGCACGTTTCTTCCCTCCTTAATCATAATTTACTATACAGCGCATTCCTATACAATAGAAACAGCGTCTGCATTGCCCGATTCTATACTCCGAATCGGCGGACTTCATTTCGATTAATTCAACGGTACTCACATAGTGTTCGTGCGGAAATATATCTCATCGTGAAACAATCCCAACACTAACCTCTAGTCCATGCTGTATGACCGGCAAAAACTGCCGTACGCATGTATGTGATACTATTGGTTCGCTAAATCACCTGATTATTTAGCTGCTTTTGGTCTCTTAGCGCCGTACTTGGAACGCGCCTGCTTTCTGTTAGCGACGCCTGCTGTATCAAGCGTACCACGGATAATGTGGTATCTTGTACCCGGTAAGTCCTTTACACGACCACCGCGGATCAGAACAACGCTGTGCTCCTGCAGGTTGTGTCCCTCTCCCGGAATGTAGCTTGTTACCTCGATTCCGTTGGAAAGACGTACTCTGGCGATCTTTCTAAGAGCTGAGTTAGGTTTTTTAGGAGTTGCTGTCTTAACAGCAGTACATACACCTCTCTTTTGCGGAGAAGACGTATTCGTCGGTCTTTTCTGCAAAGAGTTGTAACCCTTCTGAAGCGCAGGTGCTGTAGACTTCTTAACAGATGTCTGACGTCCTTTTCTTACTAACTGGTTAAATGTTGGCATTGGTTTCACCTCCTGTGATTAAAATAAATATTGCGTCATTGGATACGCATTTCTAAGAAAACGTATCACAAATTCAGCGTGCACTTTCATGCACGCTAAATTATTATATAAAGACAGCCCGCAGATGTCAAGTATTTTCTTGCATCCGCGGGCAGAATTTGCTGCGCAAGCTATCTTTTTATAGGGTTATGAATGTCTATACGTCGACCTCCTCGTCCTCCGGTATCATTTCCTCTAAGGTATAATCCTCGTCCATGACGCCGTTGTCCTCGTACTCATAATCCTCATATTCATCATACATCAATTCCTCGGTCTCCAAGAACTCCGAATCAAGTCTGATGTTACGGTAACGCTTCATACCCGTACCTGCCGGGATGAGCTTACCAATGATTACATTTTCCTTCATACCGATCAGCGGGTCTACCTTACCCTTGATCGCAGCCTCGGTCAGCACCTTTGTCGTCTCCTGGAAGGACGCCGCGGAAAGGAAGGAGTTTGTTGCCAGAGATGCCTTTGTGATACCGAGCAGCACCTGCTTTCCTTCTGCCGGCTGCTTGCCCTCCTGCTCAAGAACCTCATTCGTGTCCTCAAAGTCCAGTGTATCAACAAGCGTTCCCGGAAGCATATCAGAATCTCCGTTCTCCTCTACGCGGATCTTCTGGAGCATCTGACGCACGATCAGCTCAATGTGCTTATCGTTGATCTCTACACCCTGCAGACGGTAGACACGCTGTACCTCGCGGAGCATGTAATCCTGCACTGCACGAACACCCTTGATCTTTAAAATATCATGCGGGTTGACAGAACCCTCGGTCAACTCATCACCTGCTTCCAGCGTTGCTCCGTCTACGATCTTGATACGGGAGCCATACGGGATCAGGTATGCCTTTGTCTCGCCCGTCTCGTGGTTCGTGACAACAATTTCGCGCTTTTTCTTCGTGTCCTTAATGGTCGCTACGCCGCCAAACTCCGTGATGATCGCAAGACCCTTCGGCTTTCTCGCCTCAAAGATTTCTTCGACACGCGGAAGACCCTGTGTAATATCGTTTCCTGCAACACCTCCGGTATGGAAGGTACGCATCGTAAGCTGTGTACCCGGCTCACCGATGGACTGTGCCGCAATGATACCGACTGCCTCGCCAACCTGTACTGCCTGACCGGTTGCCATATTCGTTCCGTAGCACTTTGCGCAAACTCCCATATGTGAACGGCAGGACAATACTGTACGAATCTTTACCTTCTTAAGCGGTTCGCCGTTTTCATCGACACCCTTGCTCATAATTAACGCCGCACGCTTCGGTGTGATCATGTGATTTTCCTTCACAAGCACATTTCCCTCCGCATCACAGATCGTATTGCATGAGAAACGCCCTGTAATTCGCTCCTGCAGGCTTTCGATTTCTTCTTTTCCATCCATGAAATCTGTTACCCACATACCCGGAATCTCTCTGCCTGTACCCTCGCAGCAGTCAGACTCACGCACGATCATATGCTGCGAAACGTCAACCAATCGTCTCGTCAGATAACCGGAATCCGCCGTACGAAGCGCCGTATCGGAAAGTCCCTTACGCGCACCGTGCGCAGACATGAAATACTCCAATACGTCCAGACCCTCACGGAAGTTTGACTTGATCGGAAGCTCGATGGTACGTCCTGTCGTATCTGCCATCAATCCACGCATTCCGGCAAGCTGCTTAATCTGCTTATCGGAACCACGCGCACCGGAATCTGCCATCATAAAGATGTTATTATACTTATCCAGACCGGAAAGCAGCGCCTGTGTCAATTCATCATCGGTCTCTTTCCACGTCTCTACAACTTCCTTATAACGCTCCTCCTCCGTGATCAGACCGCGCTTATACTGCTTCGTGATCCTGTCAACGGTATCCTCGGCGCTCTTGATCAGCTCCGGCTTCTGCGGCGGCACCGTCATATCGGAAATCGATACTGTCATCGCAGCTCTGGTGGAATATTTATATCCCATTGCCTTAACGGCATCAAGCACCTCCGCCGTCTTTGTCGCACCGTGAATATTGATGACCTTCTCTAAAATCTGCTTATTCTGCTTCTTTGCAACAAGGAAATCAACCTCAAGCTTTAACTCATTGCCCGGAATGCTTCTGTCTACAAAGCCCAAATCCTGCGGAATGATCTCATTAAAAATAAATCTTCCCAGTGTCGACTCCACAACATCCGTCAATACTGTTCCGTCTGCCATTGTCTTAGACATCCGTACCTTAATCTTGGAGTGCAGCGTCACCGCGCCATTTTCATACGCCAAAATTGCCTCGTTGACATTCTTAAAGAACTTGCCCTCGCCCTTTGCACCGTCTCTCTCCTGCGTCAGATAGTAAATACCAAGCACCATATCCTGAGACGGAACGGCAACAAGTCCTCCGTCAGACGGCTTTAACAGGTTGTTCGGGGAAAGCAGCATAAACCGGCACTCTGCCTGCGCTTCCACGGAAAGCGGAAGGTGCACAGCCATCTGGTCTCCGTCGAAGTCCGCGTTGAATGCGGTACATACAAGCGGATGCAGCTTGATCGCCTTACCCTCGACCAGAATCGGCTCAAACGCCTGAATGCCCAGACGATGCAGTGTAGGAGCACGGTTCAGCATGACCGGATGCTCTTTGATGACATCCTCTAACACATCCCAGACCTCTGTCTGCAAGCGCTCTACCATCTTTTTGGCACTCTTGATATTGTGCGCCGTACCGTTCGCCACAAGCTCCTTCATAACAAACGGTTTAAACAGCTCGATCGCCATCTCCTTCGGCAGACCGCACTGATAGATCTTAAGCTTCGGCTCTACACAGATAACCGAACGTCCCGAATAGTCGACACGCTTTCCAAGCAGGTTCTGACGGAAACGTCCTGATTTACCCTTTAACATATCAGACAGGGACTTCAGCGCCCTGTTACCAGGTCCTGTTACCGGGCGACCGCGTCTGCCGTTGTCGATCAACGCGTCTACCGCCTCCTGCAGCATACGTTTCTCATTACGCACAATAATATCCGGCGCACCAAGCTCAAGCAGTCTCCTCAAACGGTTATTACGGTTAATAATTCTTCTATATAGATCATTCAGATCAGAAGTCGCAAAACGCCCGCCGTCCAACTGCACCATCGGACGTAAATCAGGAGGAATTACCGGAATCACAGTCATGATCATCCAATCCGGCTTATTGCCCGACTCGCGGAACGCCTCCACAACCTCTAAACGCTTAATAATCCTTGCTCTCTTTTGACCGGTGGCATCGGTAAGCTCCGCCTGAAGCTCGGCAGAATCCTTTTCCAAATCGATCGCCTGAAGCAGCTCCTGGATCGCCTCCGCTCCCATACCGACACGGAATGCATTGCCATACTGCTCTCTCGCTTCCTGATACTCGCTCTCAGAAAGAACCTGTTTGTACTGCAGCGCTGTATTTCCGCCGTCCAGCACAATATAAGAAGCAAAGTACAGCACCTTCTCCAATGTTCTCGGAGAAAGATCCAATATCAATCCCATACGGGAAGGAATCCCCTTAAAGTACCAGATATGGGAAACAGGCGCCGCCAGCTCAATATGCCCCATGCGCTCTCTGCGGACGCTTGCTTTTGTAATCTCAACACCGCATCTGTCACAGACAACACCTTTATAGCGGATTTTCTTATATTTGCCACAATGACATTCCCAGTCCTTGCTCGGCCCGAAAATCTTCTCGCAAAACAGTCCGTCCTTCTCCGGCTTTAATGTTCTATAGTTAATCGTCTCCGGCTTCTTTACCTCGCCCCTTGACCATTCCCTGATCTTTTCCGGTGACGCCAAACCAATCTTGATCGCATCAAATGAGATCGACTGACCAGCCGTTTCTTTACTCATTGTTTCTGGCATTATGACACTCCCTTTCCATTTTTATGCTAAATTGAGAAATCAGAACCCAAGCGGACACCGCTGTCCAAGGCGCGATGTCCTGCGCGCATCATCCTTCTTATTCTTCATCCAGAACGTCCTCTGCATCATCGAAAAAGTCAGCGTCATCCTCCGGCTCCTCTGCTTCCTCCTCAACATCAACCAGTTCCTCGTTCTCTGTATCAAACTCCTTCTGGGAGAATCCCATCTTGGCAAAGGACTCACTGTCCTCAAACGCAAAATCCTTATCACCGGAAATGATCGCATTCAAGTCTGTATTTCCATATTCGCTGGTCTCGATGAGCTCTACCTCGTTTCTGTCCTCGTCTAATACCTTCACATCCAGACCAAGAGACTGGAGCTCCTTTAAAAGCACCTTAAAGGACTCAGGAATACCCGGCTCAGGAATATTATCTCCCTTGATGATCGCCTCGTAGGTCTTTACACGTCCGACCACATCATCCGACTTCACAGTCAAAATCTCCTGCAGCGTATAGGACGCGCCATATGCCTCAAGCGCCCATACCTCCATCTCTCCGAAGCGCTGTCCGCCGAACTGTGCCTTACCGCCAAGCGGCTGCTGTGTTACCAGAGAGTACGGTCCCGTAGAGCGGGCATGAATCTTATCATCTACCAAATGATGCAGCTTCAGGTAATGCATGTGTCCGATCGTGACCGGAGAATCAAACGGCTCGCCTGTTCTTCCGTCGCGCAACTGCACCTTTCCGTCGCGGGAGATCGGCACGCCCTTCCACAATGCCCGATGCGCGCGATTATCGTATAAGTACTGCATCACATTCTCATGCAGCGTATCCTTATACTTTGCCACAAAATCATCCCACTCAAAGTTTACATAGTCGTTTGCAAGCTCAAGCGTATCCTGAATGTCAATCTCCTTTGCGCCGTCAAATACCGGCGTTTCAATATTAAATCCAAGTGCCTTTGCCGCGAGACTTAAATGGATCTCAAGCACCTGCCCGATATTCATTCGGGAAGGCACGCCAAGCGGATTCAATACAATATCAAGCGGACGTCCGTTTGGCAGGAACGGCATATCCTCCACCGGCAGCACACGGGAAACGACACCCTTGTTACCGTGACGACCCGCCATCTTATCGCCGACGGAAATCTTTCTTTTCTGGGCAATGTAAATACGCACTGCCTGATTAACGCCCGGAGACAGCTCATCTCCGTTCTCCCTTGTAAACACCTTCGCATCCACAACAATACCGTACTCGCCGTGCGGCACCTTCAGAGACGTATCACGAACCTCTCTTGCTTTCTCACCGAAAATCGCACGGAGCAATCTCTCCTCCGCAGTAAGCTCTGTCTCTCCCTTCGGCGTAACCTTTCCGACGAGAATATCACCCGCGCGCACCTCTGCACCGATACGGATAATTCCCCGCTCGTCAAGATCCTTTAACGCATCATCGCCGACACCCGGCACATCCCGTGTAATCTCCTCCGGTCCCAGCTTTGTGTCACGCGCTTCTGCTTCATATTCTTCGATATGGATAGATGTATACACATCGTCCTGCACCAGTCTCTCGCTCAACAGAACGGCATCCTCGTAATTGTAGCCCTCCCATGTCATAAACCCGATAAGCGGATTCTTTCCGAGTGCAAGCTCACCGTTTTGTGTGGACGGACCATCTGCAATGACCTCGCCGGCTGCCACACGATCTCCCTTAAAGACGATCGGTCTTTGGTTGTAGCAGTTCGACTGATTACTTCTTGAAAACTTCGTCAGCTTATAAACGTCTCTTGTTCCCTCATCACTCTTAATGACGATCTGATTTGACTCGGAGCTTTCCACAACTCCGGCATTCTTTGCAACTACGCACACACCCGAATCGACGGCTGCCTTCGTCTCCATACCTGTACCGACTACCGGTGTCTCCGTAGTCAGCAGCGGCACCGCCTGACGCTGCATGTTTGAGCCCATCAGAGCACGGTTCGCATCGTCATTCTGAAGGAACGGGATCAACGCCGTAGCAACCGAGAACACCATTTTCGGAGATACATCCATGTAGTCAAACATGGTCTTTTCGTATTCCTGCGTCTCGTCCAAGTAACGACCGGACACGGAATTACGGATAAAATGACCTTCCTCATCCAATGCCTCGTTCGCCTGCGCCACATGATAATTGTCCTCCTCATCCGCAGTCATGTAAACAACCTCATCCGTCACACGCGGGTTCTTAGGATCAGTCTTATCAATCTTACGATACGGTGCTTCGATAAATCCGTACTCGTTAATTCTTGCATAGCTTGCAAGAGAGTTGATCAAGCCGATGTTTGGTCCCTCAGGTGTCTCGATCGGGCACATTCTTCCATAGTGGGAATAATGCACGTCTCGCACCTCAAAGCCTGCACGGTCTCTGGAAAGACCGCCCGGTCCCAGCGCCGACAGACGTCTCTTGTGAGTCAGCTCACCAAGCGGGTTATTCTGATCCATAAACTGTGAAAGCTGGGAAGAACCAAAGAACTCCTTCACCGCCGCCGTCACCGGCTTAATATTGATCAGGCTCTGCGGAGAAATCCCGTCCAGATCCAGCGTCGTCATACGCTCGCGTACCACACGCTCCAATCTGGAGAGACCGATTCTGTACTGGTTCTGCAAAAGCTCTCCGACTGCACGGATACGTCTGTTTCCCAAATGGTCAATATCATCATCATGACCCACCGCATACTCCAAATGCATATTATAGTTGATAGACGCAAAAATATCGTCTCTTGTAATATGCTTCGGAATCAGATCATGTACGTTTTTGCGAATCGCTTCTTTTAACTCCTCTGTATCGGTATACTCCTCCAGCAACTGAGAAAGCACCGGATAGTAAACAAGCTCCGTAATGCCAAGCTCTCTCGGATCACAGTCTACATAATGTCTCAGATCGACCATCATAGACGACAGTATCTTGACATTTCTCGTCTCGCCCTGAATCCAGACAAATGGCACCGCCGCATTCTGAATATCATCGGCAAGAGAACGGGTCACCTCCGTTCCCGCTTCCGCAATGATCTCTCCCGTGCTAAGATCAACAACATCCTCCGCAAGAACATGTCCGTTGATACGGTTCTTGAGCGCAAGCTTCTTGTTAAACTTATAACGCCCCACCTTCGCCAGATCATATCTTCTCGGATCAAAAAACATTGCAGAAATAAGGCTCTCCGCACTTTCTACAGTCAGCGGCTCGCCTGGTCTGATTTTCTTATATAACTCAAGAAGTCCTTCTTCATAATTCGTCGCCACGTCCTTGCCAAAGCTTGCAAGGATCTTCGGCTCCTCACCGAACATGTCAACGATCTCCTGATTTGAGCCGACGCCCAGTGCACGGATAAGCACAGTGATCGGCACTTTTCTGGTTCTATCTACACGAACATAAAATACGTCATTGGAGTCTGTCTCGTATTCCAACCATGCGCCGCGGTTCGGAATAACGGTACAGGAGTATAAGGTCTTACCTACCTTGTCATGGGCAATACCATAATAGATGCCGGGAGAACGTACCAACTGGCTTACGATTACTCGCTCCGCCCCATTGATCACAAAGGTTCCGGTCTCCGTCATCAACGGAAGGTCACCCATGAATATCTCATGCTCGTTAATCTCATCAGTCTCTTTGTTATGAAGTCTGACCTTGACCTTCAAAGGCGCTGCGTATGTGGCGTCTCGCTCTTTGCACTCAGGAATCGTGTATTTTACATCGTCTTCACATAATGTAAAATCAACGAACTCCAGACTTAGATGACCGCTGTAATCTGCGATCGGAGAGATATCATCAAAGACTTCTTTTAAGCCTTCTTTTAAGAACCACTGATAGGAGTCTTTCTGAACCTCTATCAGATTCGGCATCTCTAATACCTCTTTCTGTCTCGAGTAGCTCATACGCATGCCTTTTCCAGCTTTCACCGGACGTATTCTGTTCTTCTCCATTGACGTTTCACCTCTCGTTTTTATTAAAATAAGAATAATAAAAAATTATAAATTTCATCATTCCCCGCAAAAATCCTACAAACCACAAGATAGAGTATAGGAGTTTTCCTGCGTACACTAGGAAAAAGGGCATAATGAGTCCAATGTTCCATAATAGTGCAACGTATATGATAACACAAGTGTCAAGCGCCCGTCAAGCGCTTTCTTTACATTTTCGTTTCTTTTAAAAATGCAAAAATAGAGATTTAGCTACAAGCAGCTATGTCGCAGAATATGCGCAATGAATGTCTTATACGCCATCCATTTCACACAAAAAGAGAGGTGCACCTCCGAAAATAATTTTTCTCACCCTCGATCTTTACGGCACGATTTAGCGCATTGCCATCTGACTTCGTCAGCCAGCACGCGTTGCGCTCTCAAAAAGAAAAACAGAGAGCTGGTCATTTATGCAAGCATATGTCCAACTCTCTGTTTTTCTTTTCTCAATCCGCTAAATCGCGATTATTTTAAAGTAACCTTTGCGCCTTCAGCCTCAAGTTTAGCCTTGATGTCATCAGCAGTTGCCTTATCAGCAGCCTCTTTGATCACCTTCGGAGCTCCGTCTACAACGTCCTTAGCTTCCTTCAGTCCTAAGCCGGTCGCCTCACGAACAACCTTGATAACCTTAACCTTGTTCGGGCCAACCTCTGTCAGCTCTACGTCGAACTCAGTCTTCTCCTCGGCTGCTGCTGCCTCGCCGCCGCCTGCTGCTGCTACAACGACACCTGCTGCTGCAGATACGCCAAACTCTTCTTCACAAGCTTTTACTAACTCGTTTAACTCTAATACGCTTAACTCTTTGATAGCTTCAATAAACTCTGCTGTTGTTAACTTTGCCATTATTTCTTCCTCCATTTAATAATTTTAATGATTATGAACATCTATGCTCTTTATCCTACTCTGCCGGAGTCTCTGCAGCTTCTGCTGCCGGCTCCTCTGCGGCTACTGTCTCTACCAATACATCGGCTGTACCGCCCTGCTCTGCGATCTGGTTAAGAACACGCGCAAGATTTGTAATCGGAGACTGTAAGCTTCCAAGCAATTTGGAAAGCAATTCTTCTCTTGACGGCACAGCGGCAATTGCCTTCATGCCCTCTGCATCAAAGTAATTTCCTTCTACAACGCCCGCCTTGATCTCAAGCGCCGGAGCAGTCTTCGCAAACTTTGCAAGAACTCTTGCCGGAGCGGTCGCATCTGTGGTTGAAATCGCAAATGCGCTCGGTCCTTCCAGAACTTCTCTTAAGCTCTCGAACTCTGTTCCCTCTACCGCACGGCTTACCAATGTATTCTTATATACCTTATAAGAAACACCGGCTTCTCTTAATGCTTTACGCAACTGAGTATCTTCCGCAACCGTAAGTCCGCGGTAATCAACTACTACGACAGACTGCGCGTCTTTGATGTTTTCAGAAATTTCCTGTACGATAGGCTGTTTTAATTCTACCTTTGCCACGAATCGTGCACCTCCTTTTTAGATTTTTCATAAAAGCCGAACCGATTTTTATAACTAAAAATCCTCCCTGCCAAAGCAGGGAGGATTCGTCACAAATCATTCTCATGATGATAATTCATCAATCATCCCTCGGTAGGTCAAACCTGTTACGCCTTACGGCACCTACTGTCTTCGGCACATTATGCATAGCGTTATCTTACGACAACGCTTGCATTATATCATTGTATATTGCGTCTGTCAACAAAAACTTAGTTGGCAATCTTTGTAACATTCAGCTTCACACCCGGTCCCATTGTGGAAGCGAGAGTCGCGCTCTTGATATACTGTCCCTTTAAGCTTGCCGGCTTAGCCTTGTTGATAGCACCCATAAGGGTCTGGAAGTTGTCGCTCAACTGTTCTTCTGTAAAAGAAGCTTTTCCAACTGGCACATGGATAATATTCGTTTTGTCCAATCTGTACTCAATCTTACCAGCCTTGATGTCGTTTACAGCCTTTGTCACATCCATGGTTACTGTTCCAGCCTTCGGGTTCGGCATTAAGCCCTTCGGTCCGAGAACGCGTCCCAGACGACCAACAACACCCATCATGTCAGGTGTAGCAACGACAACATCGAAATCCAGCCATCCCTCGTTCTGGATCTTCGGAATCAACTCCTCGCCTCCAACGAAGTCAGCGCCTGCTGCCTGTGCCTCATCTAACTTTGTACCCTTTGCGAATACTAAGACCTTCACTGCCTTACCTGTTCCATGCGGAAGTACAACCGCACCACGGATCTGCTGCTCTGCGTGACGTCCATCACAGCCTGTTCTGATATGAAGCTCGATTGTCTCATCAAATTTCGCCGTAGCATTCTTCTTTACCAAGTCAATCGCCTCAGCCACATCGTACTGCGCGCTCTTGTCAAAGGATTTTACAGCGTTTTGATATTTCTTTCCTCTTTTCATGAAAATAAACCTCCTTGTGGTCATATCGGGAGAGGACCCTCCCACTCTACTTCGTGTTACTATACATTGAGAAGAATGCTGCGTTTGCATTCTTGTACTACATTGCCACGGAACATGGCAATGCTATTTATTCTTCGACTGTTACGCCCATACTTCTTGCAGTACCGGCGATCATGCTCATAGCCGCCTCTAAGGATGCTGCGTTTAAGTCCGGCATCTTTAACTCCGCGATCTCCTGAAGCTTTGCCTTGGAGAGAACTGCCACCTTCTCCTTGTTCGGCTTCGCAGAACCCGACTTGATGTTGCATGCCTTCTTGATCAATACCGGAGCAGGCGGAGTCTTTGTCACGAAGCTAAAGCTTCTGTCCGCATATACTGTGATCACTACCGGAATGATCAGATCGCCCTGATCTGCCGTTCTGGCATTGAACTGCTTTGTAAACTCAACAATGTTTACACCGTGCTGTCCAAGAGCAGGTCCAACTGGCGGAGCCGGTGTAGCCTTGCCAGCCGGAATCTGCAATTTGATATATCCTTCTACTTTCTTTGCCATTGGAATTGCCTCCTTAATTCATTCTAAGTGTCATACACTTTGCTTAATTCATAAGCTTTACATCTGCGAAACTTATTTCTACCGGCGTTTCGCGGCCGAAAAGTTCAACGTTGATCGTTACACTCTGCTTACTGTGATTCATCGCCTGGATCACGCCGACCGTATCCTTCCAGACACCGCCCGTCACCACAATAGCGTCTCCTTCAGCAAAGTCAACCGCAACGTCCTCCGTCCTGATTCCCAACGGTCTCATTTCCGCATCGCTAAGCGGTACCGGCTTCGATCCCGGACCTACAAATCCGGTAACACCACGGGTATTTCTGACAACGTACCAAGTGTCATCATTCATTACCATATTGATAAGCACGTATCCCGGAAACATTTTCTTTGATACGGATTTCTTAGCGCCATTTTTCATTTCAACGACCTCCTGCATCGGTACGCGGACCTCTAAGATCTGATCCTCCAGATGCCGGTTTTCAATCGTCTTGTCAATGTTCGCCTTTACCTTATTCTCATATCCTGAGTAGGTATGAACTACATACCAGTGTGCCTCTGCCATAAATCACCTATGCCTCCACTAAAACTTTAAACCAATCAGGAAATCAACGCCATACTGAATCACATAATCCAGAAGCGCGATTACAAGACCCATTACTACGGAAACAACAACAACTGCCGTCGTCTGTTTTGCAAGTGATTTTTTGTCCGGCCAAATGATCTTTTTAAATTCAGCCGACAGGCCCTTAAAAAAGCTCTGCTTTTGAGCTTTGTTCTCGGTCTCTCCCATCTTCTCACCCCTTTGCTCCTAGAGACTATTTGGTTTCCTTGTGTAATGTATGGCTCTTACAGAATCTGCAATACTTCTTGGTTTCCATTCTGTCCGGATGAGCTTTCTTGTCTTTTGTCATGTTGTAGTTACGGTTCTTACACTCGGTACATGCCAATGTTATTTTTGTGCGCACAACTTCCACCTCCATTAAATTTCTTTGTGCTTTTTTACAGCCTAAAAAAAGGCATAAAAAAAAGACCTACTTCCATCGCGAGTTTACTATAGCATAATCCGCCACCAGCGTCAACTACTTTTTATTTTTACCATAGTTTTACATTTTACCCTAAATAAAACCACACTTCTGACCGATATTATAAGCGTATAAAATCGCATTTGGCTGTGCTCACGGAGGAGTGCAGACCTTTACGATTATTTCCAGAGAATCCCAGATACAATTTCATGGAGGAAAGGAGGGGATTTTATGGCTGTAATTGACAGCGCCTATCAGTATTATCTAAGCACCTATCGTCCTTTGGGTGCGTCACGTTATGATACACACAAAAACAGTGAGCTGCGTGAGGTGTATCATAATATCGTCAAGACAAATAAAGATTCTCCTCTTTATATGATTAAATATTCCGAAGACGCCGGACGCTTTGCGATCGATATTAAGGAACGGACACGTTCGATCCAGAATCTGATCGCTTCGCTTTCCGATTCCGGCAGCGGCATTGAGAGCGTTTTTTCAAAAAAGCTTGCGCAGTCTTCTGACGAAACAATCGTTGACGCTGAATATATCGGCGAGGAGCAGGATACCGTTCCGCCTCTGCCGCTCCATGTTCAGGTGCAGCAGCTTGCTTCTCCGCAGCAGAATCTCGGCGCATACCTCTCACCCGGTAAGTGTGACTTAAAGCCCGGAGCCTATAGCTTTGATCTGACAACAAGCTTTCATTCCTATGAGTTTCAGTATACCGTTGGTGACACCGATACTAATCTCGATATTCAGGAAAAGCTCCTGCGGCTTATCAATACCGCAAATGTCGGTCTGCGCGCTTCGCTTGTACAAAACGAGGCCGGAGAAAACGCAGTTTCCATCGTTTCTCTGCAAACGGGTCACAGTGAAGGGGAGGAGTACCTTTTTGAACTGATGCCCGCAGACGATGCAGCTTCCCGAAAGGCGATGCATGTACTCGGCATTGATCATGTAGAGGCGAAAGCTTCCAACGCTTCCTTTTTATTAAATGGAGATGAGCAATCCTCCCTATCGAATCAGTTTATGGTCGGAAGGTCTTTTGCCCTGACATTTAAAAATACAAATACCGCAGAAACCGAGACATCGATCGGTTTTAAGACAGATACGGACGCGATCACAGATAATATCTTCTCGCTTGTTTCTGCCTATAATCATATGATCTCGCTCAGCCACAACTACGACAATCCGCAGCAATCCGATAAGCTGCGCCGCGATATGGCAAGCGTTGCGGAGTCCTACGGCAATGAGTTGGAATCCTACGGCTTCAATCTCGATCAGGACGGAGCGATCACGATTGACCGCAATCTTTTGCTTGATTCCATCACCGCCTCCGATGCGGCAGAATGCTTTTCGGTGCTGAATCATTTTAAGGATGACCTGAATGCGAAAGCCGCTGAGATTTCCATGAATCCGCTCAATTATGTGGATAAGCTGCTCGTTGCTTACAAGAATCCTGCCGGGCATAACTTTACTGCTCCCTATGCCTCCTGCGCTTACTCCGGCATGATGCTCGACGAATACTGCTAAAAGAGGATGTATCTTAAAGCTAACCGCTTTAAGATACATCCTCTTTTTCTGCTTCTTCTACCTGCGCGAGCATGGTACGGATTCTTTCTATATAAAGATGCGTTTCTTTCACCTTTTGATAGCCGCTCTCGGCAATCGCGCAGCGCTCCTCCTCGTGCTTAAGATAATACCCCACTTTTTCACAGAGATCCTCTATCCCGTCGAAGCACACCAGATCTTTTCCTTCCTCAAAAAAGTACGGCAGCTCCGCCTGATAGTTTGTCAGCAAAAAGCCGCCGGAACCAAGCACATCCCAAACACGCAGCGGGATACCGCTCTTGATGTTTGGAATCGTAAAGTTCAAATTAATCTTTGAAGCCCGGAATACCTTTGGCATCTCGCTCCAATAATCGACAGAGCCGCAATAACGGATACGCATCAGGTCGCTGACGTCACTGTTGCTGTAAACGTTGATCCGATAATATTTCGACAGCTCGATCAATGCCCTGCGGCGCTCAATTTCCGCAATTTTAAAGCCAAGCACGGTCGTCTGGAAAATAAGCCCCAGATCTGAGAAAGAATCCTCTGATTTTTCCAGTGTAAAATATTCCTGAAGCTGACTTAAAATATCTGCCGTCAGCATCGGCTCTACAATATTTGCACCGCTGATATTGAGCTGCGCCTCCATCACGGCATCAAAATATCCGCGCAGATATTCCGACAGACAGTTTTTCAGCTTATCATAGGAGTTCCGCTCGTAGAGGCTTCCTACAAACGCTACGTCTCCCCGATATTTCATGATGTCGTCCGACCGCTCCATAATGTCATCAAGCCTGTCAACATCGACCGCCAGCGGCAGATACCAGATATGCTTAACGCCCATCCCGCGAAACTCCAGATAATTCGTCTTATCAAAGGTAAAAATATAATTGCAGCTGTGAAATACCGATGTATGATACATGCTGATCAGCGGATTATCACAGGTCCATGACACATATTTGATCCCGGCACGCTGACAGACATTGGAAATCAAGGGAAAATAATTGACCGCAAACACCATATCGTATTGATTTTCCTTGATCTTACGCTCGATCACCTGCTCAAATTCCGGACTCACATCATAGCTTCCAAGCTCCTGCTCGATGTTATCCACCGTATGACCGAGCAGCAAAAAGGTCTGCTCAATATCTCTGTAATTATACGCTTTCCACCGATACATTAATATCCGCATAAAAATTCTTCTCCCTTATATATTTTGCCCTGCTTTTCCAAGTGTGAAGCTCCTTTGCCGCCAAAAAACCACGATCTGCCAGCTCCTGCGCCTTATTTAAGTCTCCGAAAATCTCAAACACGCGCTTTGGCAATTCCTGAATATCGTTTAAGGAGAACATCACCAGCTCCCGCCCGTCGCGAAACTCCTGACGCAGGTATTCCGAATCGTCAGTGACAACCACCGCCCCCGCCAGCATTCCGTTAAATATCCTATCATGTGCTCCCGCCTTAAACCATGTCATCGTATTCAGCACAATTTTGGAATCATTCATTAAAGGAAGAATGTCCGGTGCCAGTACCTTTCCGCGATAATCCAAATAGGGATTGCCGCTCCACTCACATTGATCCCAGCCCGTGCCGTATGCCGTCACGCGAATGCCGCTTTCCACTAAAATACGCACCGCCTGTTCCCGAAAAAAAGAGGTCGCGTAGGAATCCAGAAAGCGCAGCTGCACGATCAGCTCCTGCATACGAACATCCGGCAGTTCGCCGCATTTGTCCCTGACATATTCCTCAATAACCTCCTCCGTCGTGCGATTTGGATGACGTACAAGCTCCCCGAGAACTTCCTGCGCCAGCTCCTGTCCATCCACCTCGGGAATGGAGCTAAGGTCCGGGATCATTTTGGCAACTGTATAAATCGGAAGCGCACCGGCATAGAGAACGTCAATGCTGCGGTCGCAAAGAGGCTTGCGTCTGCCGCCAAGCCCCACGCCCGCATGGGGCAAAAAGTCTGTCCGCAGAATATTTTTAAAATAGCGCCGGAGATACGTTACATGTCTGCGGTCCGTGCAGAGAACCGCCGCGGTTTTCGGCGCAAGGCGCAGTGGCTTTTCGTAATGAAACGGGTGATCCATCAAAATGTTTATGTACGGAATATCATAGACCTCCCAGAGATTCTCTCCGTCCGAAAGGCTCAAATTATATCCGAGGTTATTAAATGTCACACAGGCAAACGTTTCCTGTTCCGACTCTCCCGCTTTCTTTGCACGAGCTGCGTCATCCAACCGTCCAATCAACGCCTCCTTACTCTCTGCCTCCCGCACCGCATCATACACAAATGAGTCATAGCCCATTTCTTCAAACGCATTTTTTAATTCCTGCGTAAATAAATCAAGCGTATCATAAACACCCACAAAATAAATAATCGTTTTTTTCATGCTTGTCCTTTTCTCTCCTTCACATCTCAAAACACGGCATTCTACTTATTATAGCACGAATTCCTCTGTTTTTTTAGCAAAAGCTTTGCCAAAAAACGGATGCCGGCAGCAAAACTCTGCCACGCATCCGTTCTCCCTCTTATTTATCCTCCACACAACACATTTAACATTCGTAATATTCGGATGCCCGCTCACAAAAACACCTCATCAGCCCCTCATATTTCTGCAGGATGTCCTGAAAATATTTGAGTGCGAGCTCCCCATCATAATCATGCGCTAAGTTATTTCTTACTCTAAGCATCTCCACCCACAAATCATCCTCAATCAATCCGACACTGCGAGCAATCCTAAGCGTTTCTCTCGGCGAACCGGTCGGATATTCCGGCACACCATGAAATTCCCTGATAATATCCTTCATCACTTTCCACGATAAATCAAAGGATAAATTAAACATCTGCGCCGTTCCACTCAATACAAATTTATCCTGTGGGCTTCTTCCTCTTGCCTCTCCCAAATTTTCCAAGCTTTTGCAAAAGCTTCGGTATCTGTTAATAGATTTTCTTTCCATACCGCTCCATATCCTCCTTTAGATAGCTGCTTTGACATAGATCATATTCAAATAAATCTATCTTTTTCAGAGTCATAATCTCGTCCACCTGCTCCTTCAGCCGCTCCATATCGACCGAACCGTATACGATAAAATCTATATCGCTGTACTCTGTCGCCGTTCCCTTTGCATAAGAGCCAAAGAGCGCCAAATGTTCCACATGATTTCTTTTGCAAATGGCAGTCACCTGCTCAATGATCTCATCTACTGTCATTGTATTCCTCCGTATTCCCTATCAGTTTACGGCATTTCATTCGTACATGCAAGCCTCTGCCCTCGGCTTTTCGCATCAGTCTCCATTTTCTACAATATACTAAAAACGGATGCTGACAGCAAAAGTCTGCCATGCATCCGTGATCCCCCTATAAACTTACTGAAGACATTCTGCCACATACTCTAACCCCAACGTCTGATAGTAAATATGCAGTCCGTGTCTCTTTGCTTCTATATATTCCGCACTCACAAGTAATTTTATGAACTTTAGAAGCTCTCTCCGCTCCAGATTGATCTTGTATTCTGCATTGACCTGTTCCACCAGTTCTCCTACTGCCATCGCCCTGTTCCTGCTCCATAAAACATTCAAAATCTGATTTGCAGTACGCGGGAGATTGTCTAAAAATACCTCATCCTTCACTTGTCTTTCGTCCCTATACATAATATATTATAGTTGTTGTTGTTTCTTCGTCTATCTTAACACGACAAATTACCAGATTCAACCATTTTTACTACAACTGAGGTATTTATTAACAAAATTCACGTCGGTTTGACAAAAATCGACAAAACAACGGGTGATTTTTACAAAAATCAGTCTCCAATCGCTTCCAAAAGCCCCATTTCTTTTGTTCCCTCGATTCTCGCCCCATAAGATGCATTATATATATCGACATCCGATTGATTTGAAATCCTCTTTTCCATCCACTTTCTGTATATATCAAAGTTTCTCCCTGTCTTAACCTTTCTTCCCCCAACACCCTCTATCTCTCGCGCTGCATCTAAGGGCACCCCTCCCGCTTCCTCAAACGCATGTAATTTAGAATCCGAGTATGCCAGATCGACTCCGCACATAATAATCCTTCCTGCCTTCATTCTTAGACCAATATCAATCGCAAGTGTTGCAACAGATCCCCCAGTAGAAAACAATGTCCAATTATTTTCTTTTGCAACTTTTTCTGCGGGCTCATACCCATCTTGATACAATATGTAAGAGGGTCCCGCATATTCCTTTGCAGCCCTTGCTGATGCGGTCGAAAGTAAAAGCAACGGTATGTTCTTCTCTTTGATATTTTCTACTTGCTTATACATATCCTCCCAAGCATCTGTAATTAAAATAAAACTGGGATAAATCTCATTTTCAATTAATTTCTCCGCAACCGTTCCAACAGACAAAATAAGTATATCTTCATTTCTCTGCACCTCTTTTAATACACCCAGTTCCCTTTCCAGCGACGGACCCGCTGCTACAATCACTAATATTTTATCTCTGATTTTTGAGATGATACTGCTTCCTTCCTCCAAGCCCATGTTTTGCAGCAAGAAAAAGTTATTATCCATATCCCTCTTTTGTTCTCGGATACTATTAGCAGAAATAAAATAATTTTCTAACGCCTCTTTCTCCTTACCTGACTCCATACATTGTAAAAATGGATAGTGGATAAGCAACATCCTGTTTTCTGTCACCGCCTTTAACAGCATATTCACTTTACTCTCATACTTTATCTGTAAGCGCTCCGTTTCTAAGAACTCTGACCAATCGAAAAATCGCATTACCAGTACAATCGCCTCGATGTCCCGCTCCAGAACAATCACAGAAACCGCCTTCGACATTCTTAACAACTCAAAGACATGATAGCCTAAGCCAAATCCCAAAATACAATATTCTTTTTTGTCCGGCAAATACCATTCACGAATAAACTCTTTTGCTGCCGCAGCAGGATCAATCATACTATGCAGATAAATTTCTCCCACACTCTTCTTATGGCAATACATCGTGAGTTCTCCATTGACTGCAGGAACCAATGTGTATTCCAGGGGATAAGCTTGCTTATTCCCACAAAGCGCTCTGTAAAGTTTTTCATTTTTGCAGCGCAGGATTTCCATATTTTTACTGAAATAATCCGGGCGCACAATCTCAGATCTCTCCATGACCTCCATCTGAAATCGCTGTAAAAAAGAGCGTAAATCTCCCTCAAGAATATCCGCAAGAAAAATCCAGTCATTCCTTTGCTGCGCCAAAACGATTGCATCAAGAATCGGAAACAATTCATCCACGGAAACAGTCTCCCAAATTCCCTCCCCAAGCTCCTCCATCATCGCCTGAAGGTGTACAATCAGTTCTTTTATTTTTACCGCACTTGTATATATATATTGTGCCCTAAGCGCACTTATGATTTCAGTAATTAACGCTAACCCAGCACGATTAGCATCGAATACCCTGTTCCTATTGTCATCCCTGTTCATTCAGACTTTGCATAGCCTCCTTTATATGACAAGATACATACACAACCTCATCTTCTGTAAGCTGTGTGCTGCATGGAATATTTAAAATACAATCCGCATAATACGGCGCTCGATCTATCTTATATGCCATTTCCTTCTGATATGGAACCTGCTCATGGATCAATCCCCACACTGCCCTCGTTTGTATTCCTTCCGCCTGCAAAAGCTCTATCAGCTTGTTTCTATCCACAGCCGCACACTCACGGTTGATTTTCAGAGAATAAAACCACTGGTTTGAACATGTTCCTTTACGAAACTCCAATAAATTGGCAAGCGGAAAATTTTTAAATTCTTTCTGGTAAGCATTATAATTCGCATGCTTCCGCTTGATAAATCCGGGCAATTCCTCCATTTGTGCCACTCCAAGCGCCGCCTGTAAATTTGTCATGCGGTAATTGTAACCTACTTCATGATGAATATAATAATGAGGGTCATCCTTTGCCTGCGTTGAAATATAGCGCATATGCTCTACAGCTGACTGATCCCTTGCGGTAACTGCTCCGCCCCCGCCGGTAGTAATAATTTTATTTCCATTGAAAGAAAAGGCTCCAAAATGACCGATCGTACCTGCATATTTTCCAGCAAACACCCCCTCTGTATAATAGGAGCCTAAAGCTTCCGTTGCATCCTCGATCACCTTTAAATGATAGGTATCTGCAATCTCCATAAGCTTTTCCATATCCGCAAGATTCCCAAATACATGTACAACAATCAGGGCTCTCACCCTTTTTTTGCTTTGTTTATGAACTAAAATATCATCCTGCACATAGCATTCCTGTTCGCAAAACTGCCGTACCTTATCAGGGTCTATACACAGGCTGTCATCACAGTCCATAAACACGGGTGTCGCAAATTGGTAACGGACCGGATTTACTGCTGCAATAAATGTCAAAGTAGGAACAAGAACTATATCCTCCGGCACCACCCCCGCTTCCATTAAGGCAAGATGAATTCCCGCTGTTCCACTCTGGCAGGCAGTAACCTGATCGGTATCTAAGAACTTTGCCAGCATTTTTTCTAATTTCGTAATATAAGCGCCGCCGGTTGATACCCAACCCTGCTCCAATGCATCATTTACATATTCTTTCTCATTTCCCTCAAAATTAGGAATTGAAAGTGGTATAAATCGACTCATCCTTCTGTCCTCTTACTTCTATCATTTTTATCATCAATGCCAAGGTTCTATTACACATTATAAATATCTACTTTGTAAGTATTTATATTCTCCCTAATCCATGCAATCGTCTCTGCAATTCCCTTTTCAAAGGTATACTGCTGTTTCCAATCTGTCAATTCTCTGATTTTAGTGTTAGAACCCAACAAACGGTTTACTTCACTTTTTTCCGGGCGTAAACGTTGTTCATCGCAAATAATCCTTGCCTTCGGATTAATCTGAGAGATAATTTCGCTTGCCAAATCACCAATTGAAATTTCCTGCTGTGTCGCGATATTAATTTCCTCACCGATGGTTCGATCCGACTCTGCAATGGCAATAAAGCCCGCTGTTGTATCCTTCACATAATTAAAATCCCTTGTCGGTGTAAGAGAACCCAGTTTTATTTCTTCCTTACCAGCCAGAAGCTGAGAGATGATCGTCGGAATTACTGCACGCGCCGACTGCCTTGGTCCAAATGTATTAAACGGGCGCACAATTGATACCGGCAGCTGAAAGCTTCGATAGAAGCTCTCTGCAAGGCGATCCGCCCCTATCTTCGTTGCTGAATAAGGAGACTGTCCCTGATAAGGATGTTTTTCATCAATCGGAACATACTGCGCTGTTCCATAAACCTCCGATGTCGAAGTAACCATAACCCTTTCTGTTCCAAGTTCACGAGCCGCCTGTAATACATTCAACGTTCCCTTAATATTTGTGTCAACATAAGAATCTGGAGAATGATAACTGAATGGTATTGCGATCAAAGCCGCCAGGTGGAATACTCCATCTACGCCTTTCATTACCTCTCTCACCCCATTCGGATCCCTGACATCCCCCGCAAAAATTTCAATCTGATCCCGCTTCTCTTTCGGAAGCTTATCCAGCCATCCCCATGTATTAAATGAATTGTAATAAACAAACGCCCTGACATCATATCCCTTCTCCAAAAGATTTTCTACCAGATGACTTCCAATAAAACCGTCTGCCCCTGTTACAAGTACTTTTCTCATAGTATCCTCCTTTATCTATACACGCTATTCTGATTTTAAACTCAGCTTTTCTTCCATTCGATGCATTTCCTCAAATTCGCCCATATCCAGAAACGAATCTTCGCTAATAGGATACATTCCCACACGACGCCCTTCTTTTAGAAGCTTATCTGCCAAATTCGTCATGTGAAAAAACTCTCCACTCGGAATGTCCTTCAACACCTCACAATTTAACACATACATTCCGGTATTGACAAAATAGGAAAGCTTTGGCTTTTCTTCCATTGCATTAATTGCACCATTCTCACTGGAATGTATCACACCATATGGTACAACAATATTTTTCAGAGCGCTTACAATCGTAAGCTCATTTCCGGACTCTTTGTGATATTTATAAATATCACTGTAATCAGCATGGATCAATATATCGCAATTTGTTACAATAAACGGCTGGTCAAACCTCTCGCGAATCAATCCCAGACTCCCTGCTGTTCCAAGCGGCTTTTCTTCTTCTATGTAGGAAATTGTATAGTCGTTCACATATTCAGAAAAATATGATTTAATCATTCCTTTTCGATAATTTACCGTCGCATAGAATTCATCTATACCAAAATATCGAAATTTATTGATAATGCGCTCCATAATCGGTATATCCCCAATGGGAATCAAAGGCTTTGGCAATATCTTTGTATATGGATAAAGTCTTGTTCCTTTTCCTCCTGCCATGATCACCACCGGAACCCCCCTAAGCAGCGCCTTTTGTTCTGCATCCTTTATCTCAGATGGATTTCGGAATAAAATATCAAAAATAACTCCCTTTGTGCTTACAATGGGCAATGCTGTAATTGAATGCTTTATCATAAACTCATTTGCCAATGCCGTATTCTTTTGATAGAGCACCTTGGGACTTCGGTTCATAATCCGCTGCACCGTCCCTTCAAGCTCACCTGTCTTTATCAGCCAGCGGCGAATATCTCCATCGGTAATTACACCTTGCAGCCTATTCTCCTGATCGACCACAAACAAAATTCCCCGTGCGTTATTATCCAGTTTCTGTAATGCCTCAACGACCGTATTTTCCGGGGAAATGAGAAACGGCTCCAATTCCTTTGCATTCATTTTATAACCTCCATGTTTATAACTTATCATCCATAATAAGTAACTCTGTAAGCACGCTTTTATACGTTACATCTGCTCTTTAACGTCTCCATAATAGTCTCTGCGACTATAAAATCCAACTCTCCATCAATATCCACTGAATGCCTCTGCTCCATGATATAAGCAAAGCACCGATTTTTATATATGTTTCCGCCAAAAAACAAATGCTCCTTTTTTATAATATAAATTGCGCCATTCTCCCTATAATAAGTGGGAAGACTTTGCCTTGGCAATAAAGCAACCGCCTCATCTTCAAACATTTCCATAGACAGATCATCCGGTAAGGTATTGCTCCAAAGCGGCGAATGCTCCATCTCGCATACAGAGGAAATCATATTCGCCTCCTTTTTCTCGAAAAAATGAAATGCTCCCAAAATATCGTCTGCGGTACGCAATGGCGAGGTTGGCTGTAAAACCGCGATCACATCAAACTGCAGCCCCTGCTTTTTGTACTCCTCCAAAACAAATCGTACAGCATCCCATGTAGACGCCGAATCCGACGCCGTTTCTTCATTTCTCAAAAAAGGCACATCTGCTCCATACTGTCTGGCAATTTCCGCATAGATTTCAGAATCAGTGGAAACATGGATCGTATCAAACAGCCCTGTCTGCCATGCTGCCTCCACCGTATAAGCCAGCAGCGGTTTCCCCCCAAGCTCCCTTATATTTTTATCTTTCAACCCCTTTGAACCACTTCTTGCCGGAATAATCGCAATCTTCTTCATCAGTCGCTTAACTTTCCCTTCTTTATTTATGAAATATGAATTTGTCACATATGAAGATCGTAAAACTTTTTTGAAATTTTTTTATCTCCATTCAAATAATTTTTAATCTCTTTTACGATACCCTCTGATGTTTCCCCAGAACCATACGGATTCACAACATTTGCAGCAATCTTGCAAAACTCGGCAGTTCTTCCCTTATTCATAGCTTCTATGATAGCGTTTCTCCTGGCTTCACAATGAATAACACTGTCTGCAGCAAGCCGCCCCTTTTGTCTCCCTCCAATATTTACTGTTGGTATTCCAAAGCACGGCGCCTCTACTATTCCACTGGATGAATTTCCTATGATCATTACACTTCTTTTTAACAAGCTCAAATATCGACGTATACCAAGAGACGCATACCACCTGCAGTTTTCATGTGTATCTGCGAATGATTTTACCATTTGATTAATGATCTCTCCGCCTACATCTGCATTTGCTCCTGTAAAAACAAACTTCATATCTGTAAATTCTTCTATTGCCGCCAGTAATTCTTCCACCTGCTTCTCAGGTGAAGACGTATCTAATGTCTCCGGATGAAATGTGACACATGCGTATGGCCGATCCAGTAAGAACCCTATGGACTGTTCCAGCTCTCCCAGCTCCATATAATCCATTTTCATGATATTTTCAACCCCGACATCCCCATAATTAAAAACACAGTCCGGCTGCTCTCCCATCTGAATAATACGCCGTCTGTATTCCTCACATCCGGGAAAATGCAGCTGCGAAAGCTTTGTAATGCAATGACGGACACAATCATCCATCGCCCCTTCCGTCAGCTCTCCGCCCGAAATATGACAAATCGGTATCTTATACACCATTGCCGCCTCACAAATCGGCAATATCTCATACCTGTCTCCAACAACAACGAGCATATCCGGCTTAAGCTCGCCAAACGCCTCACCAAATCTCAGAAGTGCGTTCGCCATTGTCTTAACTACGCCCGCCTCACCATTATCCGCTGAAAGTATCTCTATTTTTCCGGCAATCGGAAATCCATCTTCTTCTATTTCCTGCACCGTACTCCCATATTTCCCATCGAGGTGCATCCCTGTCACCAACAAGCATAATTCTAGTTGTGCATCCTGTTCAATCCTTCTTATCAAATTGCGCAATACGCCATATTCCGCGCGCGTCGCTGTTACAACACAGATTTTCTTCATAGCGAAATCATCTCATCCTCCTGAAAGTCTCTGACAGCCTTTGTTCCAATCACATCGTACCAATTCATCGGACTTATTCCACTTCCCGGTCTCTTCACTGCCAGATTTTCCTCTGTAAAAACCTCACCTTTTTTTATATTTTTTCCTGCAACTATACTTTTTCTTGCAATCTCTTTATTCTTTCTTTCCGAGTCAGTGGGAAACTTCTCCTTGCTCCCCATCGCAGCCTCGATATTTCGGATTGCCTGTACCATCTCCTTTAATTCCTTCGGTTCAAGACTGGCTTTATGGTCAGGCCCCTCCATATTCTTATCCAATGTAAAATGCTTTTCTATCACCTTCGCTCCACAGGCTGCTGCTGCGATCGGCACCTCAATTCCTCTCGTATGATCCGAATACCCTACCTCTACACCAAAGCGCTCCTTCAATGTATTCATTGCCCTTAGATTAACATCACAATATGGGGTCGGATATTCTGTATTACAATGCAGAAGTATAATTTTACCTGCTCCCCTGTCTCTGAGGATTCTAAGCGCCTGTCCGATCTCCTCCATTGTACACATTCCGGTCGACAGCACAATCTCCTTTCCCGTTGCAGCTATTTTTTCCAAATACGGCAAATTTGTTATCTCTCCTGACGGAATCTTCCAGAACGGAATTTCTATCTGCTGCAAAAAGTCAATGCTCTCCAGATCAAACGGAGTAGAAAGAAATAAAATCCCCTTCTTTTTACAGTATTGCTGAATCTCTCTAAATTGGTCAAAAGACAGCTCCAGCTTTTTTACCATTTCAAACTGCGTTTCTTCACTGCCTGTATTTTCCTTTTGATATTCCGCTTTTTCTGCAAATTTAGAAATTACCTGTTCCGTGACAAACGTTTGAAATTTTACACAGTCTGCCCCCGCTTCAACCGCCTGATCTACCAGACGCAAAGCCAACTCAAAATTGCCATTATGGTTATCTCCCGCTTCTGCAATAATAAAAACGTGTCCCATATTTTTACCCCCTATAACGAATCATGTATGGATTTTCTGTATCAAAGCTACTGTCTAACTCTTTCCTAAACTCCACCAATCGTCCAAACTGGTCTTTGCTAAAAATATTACAGCCTATGCAAAAATCTTTTAATCCGTTACGATTAAAATGCTTTTTAAAGCGAAGCAGACTATCCTCTGTTCCCACTCCGCCGCCAAGATGAAACTCCTTAATCCCCTGTGCAGCCGCCCACTCTGCTGCTTTTGTCAGCAAAAGATTTACAGGCGCAAGACTGCGGTATTCGGGCAGCGTACCGGATAAATGATAATGCATAAAAGTATCATGATAAAAGAAAATAGATGCGCTGATAATCTTCTCCTCATACAATGCATAAAAAATGATCGTATTTTCATGCATTTTATCTATGATATATTCAAAATACTTTCTTTGGAAATAATAATATTCCTCTGCCTGATTCTGCTCCATTGTACGCTTATATATCTCAATAAATGCATCTATATGTTCTCCCTTGTCCGCTCTTATCACAACTCCGTTTTTCTCCGCCTTCCGTACCATATTCCGATTATTCGGAGTCATATTTTTCCATATAAGCTCAATAGATTCTGTATTGATAGTAACCGTCTTCTTCATATCCACAACCTTACTGCATTTTTCAAGCCACCTTTGATTTTGAAGCAGCGGGTGAAATCGAAAAAACTGCGATACGATCCCCCGGGAAACGGCATATTCCGCAACCTCCTTCATCGCCTCTATAGCCCATTCATCTGTTATCTCACCATCATAAAGCGGTCCTCCATATCCATAAGGAGTTGTCCAGTCATACCATCTTCCGGGATCCAGACTGCCACGAAACGGCAAAAAATCAGCAAGATCATTTTGCATCATTACATATGCCATTCTTGCCCCCCGCAACGATACATAAATTAATACAGGGCTGCCATCTCCATGAATCTGAAAAGACTCTGCATATTCGCAAAAATAATAAATATCCTGTTTTGGAAAACTTCTGATAATTTCATTCCAATATTCTCTTTGATGAGTTGTAATTAGTTCCATATCCTCTCCAGCTTATTTATACTGATTGATTACCTCCGACATATATTCCAGCTGCTCTGCTCCATATCGTTGATCGATCGGCAGCGAAAGTATATGCTTTGATAACTCCATTGTTTTTCCTATTCCGACCTGCTCCGCCTGTTCAATGGGCCAATGTATCGCGCAATAGATCTGATGGTCTGTCAGATACGCCCGGAATCTGTCTCTGTCCTTTACAAAAACCGGATAAGAGAAAGGCACAAAATCATCTGCCTCTTTCTGATACAACGGCACTACTTGTCCATTTCTCAAAGTCGATTGCAGAAAATTCCAGTTTTCCTTCCTACGTTTTGACACTTCCTCGACACCGATACCTTCTAATAAAATTTTTGAAACTGCAGACATCCCATAAATTTCTTTCTGAAGATCCAAGTGCTGTTCATGACTTACAAATATTTCCCTATATAAATGGTTACAATCTGCCTTTCTATGCAGATACAAGTCCTTCAAAAGCATTGCCTCACAAACTTTTCCGGACTGCCCGCTTTCCCGTTTCGGGCTTCGCACATCGCATACATTGTGCGCATAAAGCACTCCTCCATCAGGAATTGCAAACCATTTGCGCAGGCTGCAGATCTGATAGTCACCAATTGTATTTCTCCTGCTCAAAAAAGAATGCGTCACATCCTCAATAATCTGAAAGCGAAGCTGCTCTCTCTTTTTCTCAGCAGTTCGAGCACAGACGCCTTCTGCAGCCTCCCAAAATAGTGCATGAGATAAACAAATACAACCTTGCCATCCAACCTCGCCTCAAGATCATCTTCTTCAATTTCCATCTGTTCATTGACCGGATAATATTCTATCTCATAGCGCTCTGCAAAGCAATCTATCACAGACCTGCAAATATAGGAGGGAAGCAGTACCTTCCCCCCTTTCTGTTTATCTGACAACAAACGAATCGCGCTGCGTCCGCTGTCGGTATAAACCGGATGAAATTCCTCTACATACTGTTTGATGTTATTGCTGCAAGCCTCCCGGTTACGAACATCCCATTCAAAATTACTTCCAAGTTCCACCTTATCACCTATTTCTCTGCCTTAGCAATGAACATCGAAACTCTTACTCCATTGTCCGTATAATACATTTCATCCATCTCTATTTTTTGAAACCCTGCCGTCTGAAGTGTATTTTTAAACTCCTCTTTTTCAAAAAAATGTGCAACCGCTCTCCCTGACAGCACGCCGGTTGTAATCTCCCGATAGGTTCCCGGCTCTATGCGTTCACCTGTCTCATATCCGTCAGTCTCTATCCCAAAAACAGATGTGAATATCCTGCCTCCTGTCTTTAATACACGGTGGCACTCCCTATACATTTCGCCGATGCATTCCTTTGTATTTGCATAAATACATACATTGTCTATGACACAATCAAAAAAATCATCCTCATACGTCAATGCCGCACCATCCAAAACATCAAAGTGTACATTCTGATACCCTTCTCCTGCCAAATAATCCTCTGCCTTTTTTACTGCACTCGGAGAACCGTCAAACGCCCACACATCGAAGCCCTCTCTCGCAAGGTACCATGTGTTTGCGCCACCCCCGCAGCCAAAATCCAGAATTTTTATCTCGTCCCGTCTTCCTTTGTAATAATTTCTTGCAACAAAACGAATGACTGTTTCTGAAGGGTATCTGCCCCAGTCATTCTCTCTATGGATTTCTTCCCATTCCTCATGAAATGATTTCATACTGTTCCCCCTTAAATATAGTGATTTTCTTCCAGCAGCCTATGCCATTCCTTTTTTAATCTGTCAATATTCTTTTGATATGTTTCACAGATCTGTTCTCCGCCTTTTACTGCACTTAGAACCTCGCTTTTTCCAGCTTCCGGATTAATATTTAATTCATCCAATGTGTCAAACTCCACACGAGTTCTGTACAATCGAATCAATTCCAGCAGCGGATCAGCCTCCAACTCCTGTGTATAAGAGGCAATATCCTTTACCGCTCTTTGAAACTGCTTGGACGAATTATCCCCTTTTTGGTCCATACGTCTTAGCTTTCCGTAAGCATCCATCTGCTTCTTTAAAAGCCACTCCAACTCCTTTAATCTCTGCTCTGCACCAATATAAATTTCCCTGATCCCCTTCTGCTCCTCCTCATTAAACAAAGGGGGCTGTGCCTCAATCCGGCTGCGAAAATCTATCTCCTCTACCTGTGCGCACTCTCGATCGATCGCCTCTTTTAAGGTCAATATCTCTGTTCCCTTTATCTTTGCTCCGCCCTCTGTGGCATCAATCACATGACAGTCTGGGTTAAATGTGATCGTCTCCTCAAACCACCGACGGTATGAATCCATATTTGCTTCTGTATATACCTTCCCCCCGTAAACATCCTCCACCTCAAAATATTTTGATGACATCACAATATCTTCTTCATTTTCATAAGCATCCGCAGAATGAACCTTTCCGTTGGGGTATGCCAGATCCTGCCCAACTAATATAAACCTCTGAAAACCCATAATCCCCGCTACGGAAAACGCATTATTTGCAACCGATCCTCCCGAATGCATCACATACATTTCTTTTTCATATATTTTTGCAATCTCAGCTGTCCAGTCAATATCCCTTGTTGCAAAAAATTTCTTTCCGGTGTGTTTTTCTAAAATCGCTCGATTTGCAAATACAGATGTGCATAGCGGTATTCTCAACAATTCCTCCCGCGCAAACAGCGCCGGATCCTTCGCCGGATCGATCAAAACAGCCAAATCCGGCTCTACTCCCGCATTCAGCACTGTCTTCAACGCTGTATCTACCACGATGATAAACGCTTTATTCTTTGCTCTCCTAAGCTCCTTCACATTCTTATCCAGGGACGGACCCGCCGAAACAATAATTGCAGCCCTCTTTTCTATCTCACAATCCTTCACACAGTCTTTTAATTGTCCCAGAGAATAGCAGGTCGGATACCAAAATAGGTTCGGCAGCGTATTTTTCGCCCTTATTTCTTCATCCACAATCACCGTATTTCGACTTAAAATCATTCTTTCCACACGGTTCATAAAGTGCTTTCTTGCTTCCAGACATTCTATTTGGTGTGTTATCTCATAATTTGGCACACAGGCAAATTTTGCTTCTCTCATATTATCATAATTGAGAAGCTTATATATCAATTCGGTGTATAGAGAGCTTGCCGTTTTACCCGCAGCAAGAAAGATATTCTCTGCCAAGACATTTTCCAGCTTCTCCACTTCCATAAGCGAATTCAAAAGCAGCGTATCACGCTCATATAAGACCATATAATTTTCCGGATATTTTTCATGCAGCTTTTTAAGATATATACCGCTTCCAATCCCAAGTACAACAAAAATCGTGCGGTAATTTACATTTTCAAAACCATCAACCCAATATTGCGCCGCCTGCTCCGCATTATAACGGCTTCCAAGACTCCACACATGTTCTTTTTCCTCTATCTCAACAATTATTTCATTCCTGCTGTTCCGGCTAAAGGCAATCTTTCGCTCATCCTTTTCCTTTAATTCCTGTATCCATTCTGGATCCCATTCTATATACGGGTAGTTTTCACTTATATATTTTAAATTTTCATTATAAATATCCATATTTAAACTCCATCTTCTGCTGTCAATTCTAAGATGCTCCCAATCTCATAATAAAAAGCGTCTGCCAAAAGTAATTTATCCTTAAACTGCAGTCCTTCCATAATATGATTGATTCCCATCATAAACTGTTCTTCTCCTAGCCCCTCTGCAGTTGATCCCGCAATAGAGGGAAGTAACTCCATCAAATCTGGATACATCGTCTGCACGAAGACTCCGATTTCCTGCATCGTTACATCTTCTTCTTTCCATATCCTCTCACACAATTCATCTATCTTTCCCAGCAGTTTCTCACTCTGACCCATATTCATCCTCCATTTAGCTGTATAGAAAAATAAGACCTCTCATTCATGAGGGGTCTTATTTTTCTAACTTATGACTATTCTAAGCGCTCTTAACGATTACTCATCGAGCCTACTGCAGTAATGCTAATACACCCTGCGTAGCCTGATTAGCCTGTGCGAGCATAGACTGTCCAGCCTGAGCAAGGATGTTGTTCTTGCTGTACTCAACCATCTCTGCTGCCATATCTGTATCACGGATACGGGACTCTGCAGCCTGCGTGTTCTCAGAAATATTGTCAAGGTTTGCAACTGTATGCTCCAGTCTGTTCTGGATAGCACCTAATGCAGAACGCTGCTGGGAAACCTTAGAGATAGCTGCCTGAATCTGAGTCATAGCGCTTCCTGCTTTTCCAAAACTACTAATATCCAGATTCTCAATAGAGAGGGCTGCTGCATCCATTGTTCCAATTGTAATGGTAATCTTCTGACCAGATAATGCTCCAACCTGAAGATTCTTAGATGCAAAGCTTCCGTTTAACAGATTCTGTGTATTGAACTGTGTTGTAGATGCAATACGGTCAATCTCGCTTGTCAGCGCATTAATCTCATTCTGAAGCGCCGCTCTGTCTGCAGATGTATTCGTATCGTTAGCTGCCTGTGTAGCAAGCTCGTTCATTCTCTGTAAGATAGAATGAGCTTCGTTCAATGCACCTTCTGCTGTCTGAATCAAAGATACACCGTCCTGTGCATTCTTAGAAGCCTTATTTAATCCGCGGATCTGGCTTCTCATCTTCTCAGAAATAGAAAGACCTGCTGCGTCATCACCTGCACGGTTGATCTTGTAACCGGAAGATAACTTCTCTGCAGATTTTGCCTGCTGACCTGTTGTGATACCTAACATTCTGTTAGAGTTCATAGCTGTAAGATTGTGCTGTACTACCATAATGATTTTCCTCCTTGAATATACTGCAGCATCCATGCTGCAAAATTTGTTGTTGTCTGGTCTTAGTCACTTCCGGCCGTACGCTCCGTCGGACCCTCAACCATAAGTAACAATTGTTATCTTGTTTACTTGTATTATATATCGGAGGATTTATCCGATACTTTATAGGAAAAATAAAAAAATTTATTTTATTTCTTTTTATCTGTAAACTGCGGTTCTATATAAGCTGTTTTCATCATATTTTTATAATACTGATTTACAATCCTCTGGCTCTTTCTGACCTCCTTCACCTGTTTGCGCACCGCTGCAAACTTCCTAGTCATAAGCTCCTTATTTCGCTGCTCCTGCGTCTGAATATCCGCGCTTTTTTCCGTCAGAGAACGGATCAACTCCTGCATTTGTGCAATCTCCTCGCCATACGCCTCACGATTGCCGGTTAATTCTTCCCGTACCCGCTCAAAAAGCTCTTGAAACCCAACGTCTAATGCTTCCAGCTCCTCAATCTGCTTCGCCTTCTTTTCAACAGTCAGATCAAAATCATCGGGATCTAATCCGGGATCCTCTAATTCATCCCTCTGCTGTTGATTCAGTCCTATAATGACATCCAGAATCTGATTCTTCTTCTTTAAGCTCTGGATCATGATCGGGATATATTGACTCTTTTCCATGATGCTGCCCCCTGTATCGTTTTAATTATTCCCCGCTTTTGACAAGCGCATAACCTCTTTCCATGTATCGCGCATCGTGCGGAGATGTTCCAGTACCTCCGCAAGAATCTCCTGATCCTTCTTTAAATTTGCTTCGCGCAGCCGCGTAATGAGATAGGTATACACATTCTCAAAATCCTCAGCAACGGGATATTTATGATCCAAAGTAATCTGAAATTCCTCGATAATGCGCTCAACCTTCATAATATTGTTGTGTGCACTTTCCACTTCCCTCTCCTGAATCGCAGTAATCGCAAGATTACAAAACTTGATCGCGCCCTCATACAGCATAAGCGTAAGGTCCGCCGGTGAAGCTGTCATTATTTTATTATTGGCATACGCTGCATATCCCTGATTTGCTAACATTCTTTATCCTCCATGTTCTCTCAACGACTTTAGCACACCCGCATATCTTGACAGGTGTGCTAAAGAATAGAATATTCTGTTTCATCAGCCTCCAAACATATTTCCAAAAGCGCCGGACTGACTGTTGATCTTTGACAATGCCGTCTCCATCGCCGCAAACTTCTTGTAATAGTAATCCTCCTGCTTCTGCAAGCGCTCCTCCCACTTCTTGATAAGATTTGTATAATCACTGTACTCCGAAGCCATTTCCTTGTCATTGTATACAGTATATGCACTTCTTAATTGTGTGGCTTTCATTTTCTCATCAATCGCGCCATAAAGATTCGTCGCTAACTTCTGCATAAAGCTTACGACCGTCTCCGGATCGGAATTAATCGCTGCCATGAGCTTATCCGGCTTTCCGGCAGATGTAGCATCATCTTCATCTCCGTCAATGTGGTATGCATTCTGCTGGTTTTCCGGCGCATCCAGATAGCTCATTGTATTGATTCCAAAGCTTGACAGATGATAGGTCTTACCGTTAATCTCAATGCCCTTACTCATGGAGGACGTCATAGCGTTCATGACGCTGTCTAAGCTGTCATCACGACGGAGCAAGGAATCCTTGATCTTCTTCTCCCACATCTCCACTTCCGTTTCAGACATCGCATCCTTTTCCTCACTGGAAAGCGGTTCATATCCCTTTGCAGTATCTGCATTATAGAGAGCGGTAATCTCATTGATCAGTGAATTATATGATGTAAGGAAATCCTTCACCTTATCATAAATCCCCTGCGTATCGGTTACCGTTGTAATGGTAACTGCCTTGTCATCTCCGTCGCCTGTAATCCCCTGTAAGGTAAAGTTCAAACCGTTAATAGAGAAAGAGTTGGAAGAACTTGTATACTCTACACCGTTTAACTTAATCTTTGCATCCTTACCATCAATTTTCGTTGCACCATTTTGAGTATCAAGCCCAAAACTCTTTAGTGCAGCTCCCCCTTCCTGCCCTACTCCTTCAATCTTAAAATCTCCTGATTTTCCAGAATCCTTAGCGCTGACAAACATGCGACCATTTGCCTCATCAAAGTTTGCATTTAATCCTGCATCCTTCAATTTTCCTACAAGCTGGTTAACTGTGGTTTCACTGTTTACTTCAATCTCTTTCGTTGTACCGTCACCCAGCGTTACCTTTAGCTTGGCATCTCCATTTGTATAACCAAGTTCGCTTAATTTTGTACTTCCTTTTACAGGACTTCCGTCCGTCTTAGATAGCTTAGCTCCGGTCATAGAGCCTGCCTGTGCCATCTCAAGTACATTCAGCTTCTGTGTGCCATTTGGTGCATTGCTTCCCGTACCAATCGTTACCTTTGTACTGTCTGAGCTGGTCGTTGCTTTTAGATCATATGCATTGCTGAAACGAAGTTCTCCGACTGACTGATAAAAGCTATAAATCTTTGTATTTAATGCTTTCCACTTCTCCTGCTTCCAAGAGAGCTTTGTCTGTGCTTTCTTATACTTCTCTGTCTTGTAATCATACGAGGATACCAGTGCTGAAATAATAGACTCTGTATCCAAACCAGAATTTAATCCTGTAATACGAATTGGCATATGTTGTTCCTTCCTTTCTTACTTTTGTATACATGTTTATCTTTTTTCATCAACCATGAGTCCCGCGATTTCCCATACCTTTGCAATGATATCTAAGGTCTGCTCAGGCGGATATTCCTTAAGCACTTCCTTTGTCGTCTTATCAACAATCTTAATGGTAATTCGATTTGTCTTTTCGTGAATACCAAAAACAGCCTCCGAATTTGTCATCTGCTTATTCAAGTCACTCACTGCGTTCTTTAGCTGGCTGTTGTTCATCCATTCCTCAGTACGCTTTCTCGCATCTTCGCCTCCGGCGTTCACCAGCGGCTTTGGCGCTTCATCTGCCGTCTGTGCCGGCGCTTCTATTGCCGGCGCTGCCGCACTTCCCTGATACGGCGCTGCGCTGTTACCTGCTATTTTCTCAAGTCCCATTACTTACCACCTCCGTGTGATATTTGATGAATACTATAACGTTATAACTATGTTTTCTATGTCATATATCGGCGAAACCCGCTCTTTTATTAACCGCTTTCAAAAAAGATTCTTAAGTGCCTCCACTGCTTCCGCATTCAGAGCCGCCTTGTTCTCCTCCTCAATCTGGATATAGACCTCCTTACGGTAAACCGGCACCTCCTTTGGCGCCGTGATTCCGATTTTCACCTGATCTCCCCGAATCTCAAGCAGCGTAATCTCAATGTTATGATTGATGACCAGAGATTCTCCTTTTTTTCGTGTCAGTGCCAGCATCTGTCAGACCTCCGCTTTCTTTTTTCCCTGTGCCGCCTCATAGATTCTGTATTTGACAGGGTAATCCCCGTCAATGATGATCTGACAGCCCTTTTTGGTGTCTGTATTGATGATGATCGGCGCCTTCAAGTTGACAGACGTCTGCTTTACGTCCACTCGCGCGGTCAAAGTCACCAATACATATGTATTCTCGTCTGTCAGCACACCAAGCGGAGAAAGCATTTCTTCATTTACAGTTGGATTATAATCCTCCTTTACCAAATTCGGCTGCATCACCGGAAATGCCGTCTCGGGATCGTCCATCGACTGAAGCCACATAACAGAAGCCTTCTTCTCCGCCCCTTCATCAAAAATAAGGGCAAATCTCCGGTACTCCGGCAGTCCGATCATCCCGTTTTCCAACGTGATGATCTTGTCCTCCGCAATATCTATCTCACCAAAAAGCCTGGTATCTGCTTTCATCTGACCTTCTCCTTAAATAAAATTCAGTAATGTGTTCTGGTTTACCTTGGCTGCCGCCTGAAGAGACGCCTCATAGGCGCCGTATGCCGCCGTATAGTCAATGATAATATCGGAAAGATCCCTGTTTTCATTTCTGGAGGTTAAGGTTTCTACCGTTGTCTGCTGACTTGACATACGACTCTTTGTCAGCTCCAGACTCTGTCCCTTGCTTCCCAGATCCGTATTGGCAAGATTCACCTTTTGCAGATATTTGTCGCAGTGTCCAATGTAGCTGTTATAAAGCTTCTGCATATTATCCTCTGCATAGCTGCATTCCTTCTCGGCTGCCTTTAACCATTCCCCCAGCCTCTTCTGTGATGCCTCATCGGAATACTGCTCCTGCTTCATCATGTCCTTGATCTTTGCGACCTTATCGTTGGCTTCCTGCGCGCCGCGGACCGCCTCGATCATCTCATCAATATCCCTGTAAAGTGAGGAATCGAACACATCGGAGGCAGCCGTATTCACTGTCAGCGACTGACCCGCAGATACGATATAATCGATATTCTGCTCTATCTCCTTACCGTTCTTGTCATACTTCACATACTGAACCGGATTTTGAGGGTCTGTCTTATTCGTACAGTTATAATAATACTCCGGACGCAGCTCGCCTTTATCGAACCCTGTCTTTGTGTAATTGACATCCAAAGTTGCCTTACCCTTACGCATTTCATCGGAAGCATTTTTACCGATGATCATCTCGCCCGACTCTTTAATAAACACTGCATTTTGCTGACCGTTTTGCTCTGGAATCTTGTACTCGCCATTATTTGCCTTTGCCCACTCCTCAAAGGTATCGTAGACGGTAACATTTACGTTTCCCTTGGTTCCGTCTGCCTTTGTGTAGGTAATATCACCCTTACTTCCATTAGTTTTCAGATCATTACCGGCACTATCCTTAATCCCGTCAATCCCTTCATAACCGAAGCGAATTCTGTCAAACGTCGCTTCCTTCGGGTCCTGAATTGGATTGTTATTGACTTCATCCTTTGTTGCCGGAACCTTTACATCACCACTGTAATAGCGATGCTCCTCAATATTTCCAAAGCCAAACGACTGTGTAATATCATAGGAAGTATTCTTCTCATTTTCCGTAAAGGTCAGCTTCTTATCTGTATGGTAGCCGGTAAATACGGTACGTCCTGCATATTCTGCATTCCCCTCTGCGTAAACCTGATCGCGCAGCTTCTCAAGCTGTGTCAAAATCGTATTGCGGTCGTCTGCGGTCAGAGAATCCTGCGCACCGCGGATGCAAAGCTCTCTGATGTCGGTAAGGATCGAATTCATATTTTTGATCGCTGTTCCGGTAACATCAAGCCATGACTCCGCATCAGGAATATTATTCTCATAATACTGATCAATCTCGCTCAAATCACTGCGCAGACGCAGGGAACGGATTGCGATGACCGGATTCTCCGAAGGTCTTTGGATCTTCTTCTGAGAAGACATCTGATTATTCATATTGTTGACATTTATTTTATTTCCATTGATATTGTTCATGGAATTATTTAACATCATGTTATTTGTGATACGCATTGTTCTCCTCCTATACACCTGTCTGCAGGATCAGCCTGTCATAAATCTCAGACATGACAGAAACCATTTTCGATGATAAATTGTAAGCGTTCTGGAACTTGATCAAATCCAATGCTTCCTCATCCTCATCTACACCGGAGACAGAGGCACGCTGATTTTCAATCGTTTTTCCAATATTCTGGAAATTCTTTGCAAATATCTCGCTCTCTTGTGTATCAATGGAAATATCGGAAATCATACACTTTAAAAAGCCGTCCGCCGTACCTCCGCGATAAAGCTTCACTTCACTCTTTAACTTCGCAAGCTTTTCAACCAGCTCATAAGCATCAGGACCATGTTCACCCGCAATATTCGTTGTTGTAGACAGCTTTCTCGGGTCATCCTTGCAGATGTCAGATACACAGATATTCGATGCCGTCAGCTTGTAATAGCTGTCTACGCTGGAACCTGTTCCCGCCTGTCCGTTTGCATCCTTATCATCAAATTTATATTCCTTCCCTGTCACAGGGTCTTTTCCCGTAAAAAATGCATAATAATCTGTCTTTTTGCCATCCAAGTCCATACCGGTATGATGAATGTCATTATATGCCTTTGCAAAGCTGCGCAAAAACTGATTCATCTGCGCCATATAGTACGGAATCCCCATAGAGTCAACAGACGTTCCGACAGAAGCCGTTCTGCCGTCTACCTTTCCCTGTTCCTGCACACTTAAGGTTTCTTTAAGATTAAAAGTATAGGACGTGATATTTCCATCCTTGTCCTTCTCAAAAGTAAATCCGTCATAAGCATATTGCTTTCCGTTAATGGTAAGCATCCCGCTTTCGGGAAGCGTCAGCGCCTCAATCGATGTGATCGAGGGATTCGTCACCTGAATCTTATTTCCGTTAAGCACCTTCGTTGTACCCTTGAAGTTCTCCCCGTTGTTTCCGTCCCGGATATCAAATAACGCCTTGAGAGAGCCTGACATGGAGCTCGCGCCTGCATTAAAGGTATTGCCTGTCTTTTCCCACTTAATATCGTAAAGTCCCTCGATATCCGACTGATTGACCTTTTCCTCACGCGCTACACACTGCAACTGATTGTAGTCTTTCGTGCTGACGAGCACCTGTCCGCCAATTTTTACCGTATAATAGTTAGCGCCCAACGGCATATCAGGATCGTTAGAATTTCTGACAGGGATCTCCTCAACCTCAGTCGGTACGATTGCCGAAAGCTCATCGATCAAAAGCGCTCTCTGGTCACGCAGCTCATTCGCATAGCCGCCCTGTATCTCAAGCGTGTTGATCTGATCATTTAAGGTTGCGATCTTTTCCGCGATCGCATTGATATTCATGACCGTTGCCTTGATTTCCTCATTCGTGGTCGTCTGCAGGGAGCTTAATCCCGTTGACAGACTGTTAAAATATGTCGCAAGATTCTGAGAGCTTCCAATGAACTGCTTACGGACATCTATATCCGATGCATGGCTTTTTAAGGTATCCAAATCATTAAACATTGTATTCAGTATGGTTGAAAAGCCTTTGGATGATGCATCATCAATAAAATAATCCTCAATCTGTGACAAATATCCAAGTCTTGTATCAAAAAGACCGACCGAAGACTGATTCTGCCAGTATTTCGTATCAAAGTAAAAGTTCCGCACCTGCTTGATCGAAACTGTCGTCACTCCCGTACCGACACTTCCGTATTTTGCATGTACGCGGAGCGCATCCGACGCCACGCGGTTCGCCTGCTGCCTCGTGTAGCCCGGCGTACGCAGATTTGATATGTTGTTCGCCGTCGTATTTAACGCCACCTGATAGGCGCTCATGCCCGACGATGCAATATTTAATCCAAAAAATGTAGATGGCATAGTAATACCTCTTTCCTTATCCTAATTTCGTAATCAAATGCTCAATCATTTCATCCACGACATTAATGAACCGACTGGACGCATTGTAAGCATTCTGGAATTTGATCATGTAGGTCAATTCCTCGTCGGACGAAACACCGATCACCTGCTGTCTCTGATTATTGACAGCCGAAACCGTCCCTTCCAGACTCGATGCCGTAGCCCCATAGACATTTGCGATCGTTGCCATCTCGCCTGCCATTGCACCATAATAATCCTTAAAACTGCAAGGCTTCGTATCGTTCGGATTCAGGACAAGCAGCTCCTTATCCCATACAGCGGCAAGCTTTTTCCCAAGCTCATAATCAACCTTGCCATCTTTCTGCATCAAATGCGGCAGCAAATTCTCCTGCTCGATCAGCTTCTCATTGACCTTTAAGCTGTCAATCGTGTATTGCTTCGATGGGTCTGTCGGGTCTTCCTCATTATAAATATAAATGGTATGCTTTTGCCCCTTTGCATCCGTATAGGTCGCCTCTGTATATCTCTCTGTTCCGACACGTACAAACAGCTCCTGCGGTGGGAGCTTCTTGTCACTGCCGACAGCACAGTTGTCTGTATCCAAAATCTTCGTATTGGCGTCAATCGTCTTCGTCGTTCCGTCGGGAAGTGTAACTGTCAGATTCGTTGTACCAGCGCCGGCGAGCTGCTCAATCTTTTTCCCAGCCGCAACCGTCGGGCTCAGCAGATCATTCAACGCCGTGACAACGCCGTGTATGAGCTGATCCAGCTCCGCCTGCGCCGAAAGCATGATCGACATTCCCGTTGTCTTGTTGAACGTCTCCTTATCCATACCGGCAACATCTGTATAGTTCGCCACATGATCGCCGCGGGAGAGGACCAGCGCCTTCAGCTTGCCCATGTCGTTCTCGTTCTCAGTGGAAATCTCTGTCTTAAACTCAAAGACATCGACATACTTTCCGCGATCCGCATCAGAGAGATACCCCCAATAAGGCGTGATAAAACCGGTGATCTCATCATACTTTTTCTCGATCGGATGATAGGTGATCTCATCCACAAACTCTACACCCTCTACGCTGACCTTAACACTTCCGTTGTCTGTCTCATGATATTCGACTTCCACGAGAGAGGACAATTCGTCAAGCGCAAGGTCCCTGGCATCACGCAGCGTCATGGCAGTTTCCAGACCGCCCGATTCCACCTTTTGAATCTCAAGGTTCAACTCGTGAATCGTCTTGCCAAGCTCGTTGACCCTGTCAATATGATCCGATATTTGTGTATTGATATTATGCTGATAGTCTTTCAAACCATCGTATACACTTCCCGCCCTCTGCAGGAACAACTGCGCCTTCTGAATCACAAGATTTTGATTGACACTGTCGCCCGGCGCTTTGGAAAGCTCCTGAAACGATACCCAGAAATCTTCCATGGAACTCTGGAAGGTCTGCCCCTCCAATTCCTGAAAATAGGTCTCTACCTCTAACGCCGTGTCATAGGTCGCCTGGTAATACGCCTGCCGTCCTGCCGACGTACGATACGCGCGATCCAGAAAGAAGTCTCTGGAATGCACGACATCTGCGATCTGAACACCAAGTCCCGACTGCTGTTTGCTGATCGCCGCCGTCGTATTAAAGGTAATATAATCCCGATCTGCAAATAAGACCTGCTGTCTGACATACCCTTTTGTATCTACGTTTGCCAGATTGTTCGCAGTCGTATTTAATGCATTCTGGCTATTCTGTAAGCCGGAAGCTCCAACATACAGCCTTCCAAAACCATTTG